>OMNU01000032.1_pt1 | contig 49112 bp, 43 predicted proteins | sample 1673511 | NCBI WGS metagenome assembly OMNU01 (sample SAMEA103958113, study PRJEB25191) | human gut metagenome | reverse complement strand
GCAGGCTGTGGGAACGGTGCGTAAACCGCTTGCGGTTTTCCACGGTTTCCATAGCAGCAGTGAGGGAGAAAAAGGAGAGATGGCTTTCTCGCTCAGGCGGCTTGCCGCTGCTCTTTGGCTCTCCCTTTTTTAGTATTATCGTGTATTTTGCTTGAATTAGTCCGGTTTATTGGACACATCGCATTGTATAATCCTCTCAGAAACCCAAAAAAGATTATGGATGGAGGAAAAGCTATGCGTTTTACGATCAGCGGTTTTGGTGGAGCGTCCCAAGAGGGACAGGAAACTTCGGCAGTGCGGGAGGCAGAACCGGTCAGCGCCGCGCCCCGGAAGTCTGTGGTGCAGGTTTGTTTTCCGGAGACTGGAAGGTCGCTCGCCTATTACAACGACCGGTTCGATCTGAAGGTCGGCGACCGGGTTTATGTGGACGGCAAACTGGAAGGGGTTCTCGGCATCGTGACCAGCGTGAATTACAATTTCAGGATTCGGCTGTCCGAATATCAGAAGGTCATTTTCCAGGTGAATACCCGGGTGCACGGCAGTTTTTACATGTCCGCTTCCCATTTTATCACCTTCGACTCCACTGCTCTCCCCGCCGCTCAGGTAACGAGCTGGTTCCGGGCACCCGTCGGCGAAGGCGAGGAATTTGCCAGCGGAAACGACGATTTCCCCTTCTCTCTGGAGCATTTGGAGGAAATGAAAGTCACCAATGCCATTGCGGAGCGGGGACACGATTACTTCATGGAGAACCGCGTCCGTTATCTCTGTCTGGATGGGACAAAGGGGTATGCAGTCGTGGAAGGGACAAAAGCATACGCCGTTGAGTTCCGCTATCACGACGGGGAAATCCGGAATTTACTGTGCGACTGCTTTTGCAGCTATCCCTGCAAGCATGAATTTGCCGCGATGCTTCAGCTTAAGGAGGCGCTGGGGCACATTGCCAAGCACTATGCGCATGAGTACGAGCAGACCGGCTATTTTGCGGCTATCGCAAAGGAGACATTTTTCGCATTTGCCATCAGTAACTGTCAGGAGGGCGGTTTTTCTCTGTGACGGGGAGAGACTGGCGGCTCCCGCCGGTCATTGCCTGCGCCGTTTCTCCCTGAAATTCCATTTCATTGCCCCTGCGGCTTGATCTCGACCGTCCTCCCACCCAGATTTTCATAGACGCGGTGGGAAACGGACAGAACTGTCCGCCCCTCAGAGGCGCGGCGCAGAGCCTCCAGAATGCGCTCCTCCGTCTCGGCGTCCAGATTTGCTGTGATCTCGTCCAGCAGAAGCACCGCCGGGTCCGCCGCCGCGGCGCGGGCGATGGACAGAAGCTGCCATTCGCCCTGTGAGAACATGCCCTCGGTGCATACCGTGGCGTAGCCCTCCGGCAATGCCTGAATGGCCGCGTCGATCCCGGCAAGGTGCGCCGCGTTCTTCGCCATATCTTCCGTTATCTGCGGGTCACCAAGGGTGATCTGATCCAGCACCGTCCCCGGCACGCGGGAAAAGTGCTGCTCCACACAGCTGATGCAGGTTCGGCGCTCCTGATCCGAAATGGCCGAAACGTCCACGCCGCCAATGGTGATCGTACCGGCCTCCGGACGGTAAAGCCCCAGCAGAAGCTTGAACACGGTGCTTTTTCCCGCGCCCGTCCTGCCGACCAGCGTGACGTGCTCGCCCTGCCTTACGGTCATGGAAAAGTCCTGCAAAACAGGCTTTTCCCCGTAGCCGAAGGTCACGTGGGACAGTACCACGTCCCCCCGGGCGGCGGTTTTCCGATGCTCCGGAATGTCGCGCTCCGGCTGGCTTAAGAATGCGTCAATGCGCTTGACCCCGGCCATGGCCGACTGAATGGTCTGAATCTCCATGCCAAGGCTTTCAATAGGGGCAAAAATGCGGGATATGTAGCTGATAACGGCCACCGACGTGCCTACCGACATGCCGAACAGACGCAGAATTTCGGCATTTCCGGAGGCGGACAGCAGCATGACGATGCCCACCACGACGGCGTTCAGCAGCAGAACCACCGGCGAATAGATGGCGTCGTAAAAATTGGTCCGCTCCATGGCGGCGTAGCTGTCCCCGATGCGCTTATCGTACCGGCGCTCCATGTAATCTTCCAGCCCCAGCGCACGGATGGTGCGGATATTGTGCAGCGTCTCCGGCACCTGACCGGACACGGCGGCGACGGCGCGGCGGTTGTTCAGCTGGGCGGCCAGCATCCGCTTCTGCACGTGGCGGGTGAACAGGGCAAACAGGGGCAGAACCAGCAGCAAGATCAGGGCGAGGCCGGTATTTTTCACCGCGATGACCGCCATGATGGACAGAATGCGGCACGCGTCCGCCACCATGCTGATGATGCCGGAGGTAAACAGCGCCTCCACCGTGTCCACATCCCCGGAAAACCGGGCGGCGACCTCGCCGGGATTCTGGTCAACAAGGGTGCCTGCGGGCAGCCGGGTCAGCTTCCGGGACATTTCCGAGCGCAGGGCGTGGGTCATTTTCTGGCCGAACAGCACGAGCAGGCTTTCCTGCGCGGAGGAAAGCAGTCCCTCCAGCGCAAGACTGCAAAAGTAGCCCTGTACCGCGAGAAACGTCAGTCCGCTGCCCACGGTCAGGCGATCGACCACCCGTGCCAGCAGCAGCGGCGGGAGCAGGGACGCACCCACCGACGCCGCCACGCAGAGAACCGTCCCCACCGTGAGAAGATGGTGGGTCGCTGCCGCCGTCCGTATCGCGGCGAATACACCGTTTTTATTCATGAGTCTGCCCTCCTGTCTGGCTTTCATAGAGCTGCCGGTACACCGGGACGGATGCCATCAATTCCTTGTGGGTGCCGACGGTGGTTTTGCCGTCCTCCATAAAGATCACACTGCGCATCTGCGGGAAGTGATACAGGCGGTGAGAGATCAGGAACACAACCTTATCCTTTGCGTATTCCTGTAAATTTGCGAACACGGTATCCTCGGTATTTCTGTCCAGCGCGGAGAATGGGTCGTCCAGAACCAGAACGGGTCTGGGGTGGGCAAGGGTTCTTGCCAGCGCCAGCCGCTGCGCCTGACCGCCGGAAAGCCGCGTGCCGCTGCTGCCGATGACGGTATCCAGCCCCGCTTCCATGGCAAGCACTTCATGATCCAGCGCCGCCGCGGCAAGATACGGCTTCGCGTCCTGATTGCTTCCGCAGAGGACGTTATTCTGGATGGTGTCGGCGCTCAGCTCCGGGTCGTGCCCCAAATATCCCACGGTCGCCGCGGTTTGACGGGGGGTGAGGGCGGAAAACTCGGTCTTCCCGAATTTCGCCGAGCCGCCGTAGGGCGCTTCGCAGAGGAACACCCGCCCGAAGGTGGACTTGCCGCAGGCCACCGGCCCGGTAACGCCGATGATATCCCCCGGATGGGCCGTCAGGCTCAGCCCGGAGAAAACCGGCTGGTCGCCGTAGGCAAAGGAAAGATTCTCAAGGGTCACGTCCATCGCTGACGGAACGGCGAGAGGCTCCAGCGTCTCCGGGGACTTCATCAGCGGCTGAATGCGCTTCCATGAGACCTCCGCCTTCTGCACCGAGTTGAACAGCTTCGCCGCCTTGGAGGATTTCACCGTCAGCTTGGTAAAGCAGGAAAGAAACGTAGTGAACGCCGCAATATCCCATGCGCGCCACCCGGAACCGAGGACGTTTTTCGCCCCGAACCACAGAATGAACAGCACCCCCGCCTCCGACGCGGCCAGATACAGCGGCGGCAGGGCCGACTGCCATACGTTGCTGAGGACGGCGGTCTTCTCATAGGTGTCCAGCGTATGCTCGTACTGCCCCTCCCGGGTGCTTTCGCAGCCGTAAATGCGGTAGGTCACGGCGTTCTGCGCCCGATCCAGCGTGGCCGTGCTGAGTGCGCCCGCCGCTTTTTTGTAGGCGGCGCCCGCACGCTGGACGTTCCGCTTCATCCACGCCGCGCAGACGTAGGACACCGGCGTAAACAGCAAACTCAGGATCGCCAGACGCCAGTCGTATACCAGAAGCATGACGGCGTAGCCCACCAGCGCCACGCCGGTGTCGAAGACCTCAGTGGTGAATTTCCGCATTCCCTCCACGCAGTCGTCCACGTCGGAGATGGCCTTGGTCATCAGCTCGCCCGCGCCCTCCTGCTCCAGCGACGCCCGGCTTCTGCGCACCAGATTGGCGTACAGGATGCCCTTCATCCGGCGGTTGATGTTGTTGGCGAAGCGGCGGACATAGAACCGCTTGATAAACCGCGCGGCCTGCACCCCCAGCGTGACGAGAATATAGGCAAGCACCAGAACCGCCATTTTCCCGGCAGTGGCATTCCTGCCCAGAATGTCCGCAAGGCACTGCGCCAGCCGCCCTTCAAACCAGGGCGTGGCAAGCAGACCGATGTTGTAGATCAGGCCGGAAATGGTCACAAGTGCCAGCGGCAGCCATTCGACGCGGAAATACGAACCGATCCTGTCCGGGCGGAAGGTTTTTTCACGCTTCATCGCTGTCGTCCCCCTTTGCCGCCTGAATAAAGTGCGGGAAGCCCGCCCGGCTTTCCGCCTTGGATGCCGCGTAGAGCTTGTTCAGCGCGGCGGCAAAGGCGGCGGCTTCCTCTTTTGTCAGCGTATCCGTCAGGTATTCGTAAAAGGCCGCTTCGATCTCCGCTTTGGAGGATTTCAGGTTCTCCGCCTTTTCCGTGGGGTACAGCAGCTGACTGCGCCGGTCGTGGGGGGCGTCCCGGCGGACGAGGTAGCCCTTCGCTTCCAGATTTTTTGTTCTGCGGGCGATGGCGGCTTTGTCCGCGTGCAGCAGCTCCGTCAGCGCCGCCTGTGTACAGCCGGGATTGTGGCGCAGGGCGTGGATCAGGTCGATCTCCGCCGTGCCGACGCCGGTTTCCCGCATGGTGCGCAGAACCAGCTTTTCCGCCTCCCGGGCGATTTTGGTGATTTTCCGTTCCGTAATGTCCATGGCAGCCTCCTGACTCGTTGTAGATACATCGTTGTATGTACAACTATTATGCCACGCGCATTCCCGGACGTCAACAGCAAAATGCGCCCCGTTTCCCGATTTGTGGGAAAACGGGGCGCTGTTACTCAATCCGCATCGGCTTCCAGCGTTGCGCTGGACAGCTTGCCAACGACCTCCACGGATTGTATTTTATCGATGTTGATTGCGCTGTTGAACATGTCGAGAAAATCACCGTGTTCAATGACCCGCTTGAACAGGGTGTTGTCTGTCACGCTGTCCACAACGACAAAGTCGGTGCCGTCCGTCATGTGGAAGATGAGGGTCTGGATATCGCTGCCCGGCTCTGCGTAACGGGAAGACCGGATGCGAACGCACAGGGAGTTTACATAAATATCCCCCTGACCAAAGGTCCGATGGGGCAGACTGCCGCCGTCCGGGAGGGAAACGCACACCATTTCGTCCATGTGGGCTTGCTCGTAGGCTCTTTCCGACAGTGTGAGGTATGCGAAGGCGGTCATCTCCTCCGTCTGGCCGGCGAAAATCTCGTCTACCAGTTCGTCTCCCCAGAGGGAACGAAGCTGTTCCACCGCTTCCTCCGGTGTCAGTTCTTCCCGTAAATTTTTCTCCAGCGCCTGACGTTCTATCTCTTCCTCGCTGAGCTGGTCTGCGCTGTGGGCGATGTCATATTCATGAGCGGCCAGAAAATAGTAGTCGTCATATTCTCCGGTATAGCCGCCGCTCCCGTAACCCAGCGCTTCCATTTTCTCAGCGGCTTCCTGCGGGGTAAGCTCCTGCTTCAGCCGCTCGCGAATGGTCTCTATTTCAGCGGAACGGTTTTTCTCGTATTCCTCCCATTTGGCTTCCGCCTCAAAGTCCGGGAAGGATACCAGCAGATTCGTTCCATTTTGCATATCCGCCCGGAAATAGTAGGTAAACGCCAGCTGGGTGTCCGTCGTCTTTTCGGGTATCAGATAGGCATAGCCGTACTGATTGATGTTTACGGGAACACTGCCCAGCAAACCGTTCCGGCCTGGGGACAGCTCTATCGGCGCGTCGTGGGTCAGAAGCATGGTGATAAACCCGCACTGAGTGGTGCTGTCGTAGACATAGGCATCGACCGTCAGAGTGTATCCGTCCGTAGAAATACTTTTTCCTACGGGGGAAACCCATTTTTGAAGCTCCTGAGCAACGGTTTCCTCCACGGGGGACTTTTCATACCCCGGAACAGTCCATGCGGCGTTCGGCCGATCCGGGTCGGAATCTTCGAAGGGGGCGGCGCTGTCAGACCCTCCGTACAGACCGGCGATCATTTCTGCGGGACTGTCAAAAACAGTTAAGGCATAGGCCACCGCGCACCCTACCAAAAGCAGCGCCAGCGCAATGACCGCTGCAACAAGCCAGATTTTTCTCGCGGGCAGTTTCTTTGTGGCGGATTCCTTCCGGGAATCCACCGGCTCCACCGCCGCCAGCAGTTCCCCGTCCACGCCGGTCAGTCCTCTGAAAAGTTGATAAGCCGTCATTGTAAACCCTCCTTTTTAAGAGTGTCGGCCAACTGCTTTCTTACCTTTTGCAGAATGTACTTCACCTGATTGGAAGACAGCCCCGTCTTCCGGGCAATGTCTTCCTTCGTGCCGGCATAGTAGTACCGGAGCAGAAAGACGGTGCGGTCTTTTTCCGGGAGCTTCCGCAGAAAGCGGTTCAGCGAGGCGGTCAGCTCCTTGCGAAGCAGCTCCGTCTCCGGGCTTTCGCTTCCGGCGACGCACTCCGCCAGCTCGTCCAGCAGCACCTGCGTTTCCCCTTTCCCCCGCTTTTCGGCGGTATTTTTCCGCCAGCGGTCGATAGCCAGATTCCGGGTGATCTTTCCCAGGAAGGTGGAAAACCGCTGGGGTCTGCGGGGCGGGATCAGCTCCCACGCGGAGTAATAGGTGTCGTTGACGCTTTCCTCAGCGTCCAGGGGGTCGGATAGAATACGTTTGGCAATACTGTAACAATAAAATCCGTATTTCTGGTCAGTCTGAACGATCGCCTGTTCCGACCGGGCGAAATACAAATCGAGAATTTCATTGTCATCCATGTCGCCGCCTCCTTTTTTAGTAGCTTCACCCTTATACACGCAGAAAAACGCGGAATGGAAGATTTTTCTTTCTGACAGCATACTACATCCGGCTGCACATGGCAATCTTTTCTGTGCGGCACTTCCTGGATAAAGCGAAAAACCCGAACTTACTCCCCACTCGGGAATAAGTCCGGATTTTTTCTGTCTGGAACAACCAGCAAATTTTGAGGACGGTGTTCGGGAAACTGAGCAGTGGGCGAAGATTCCAATACCCAGTCATAATCGCTGGCCGGTGGTTATGATTGCAATATGGCTTGGCTTACTTCCTGTTCTTCCGTTTATACCATACCACCAGCGCCACGATACCGGCGAGGGATACGCAGAGGATGCCGGCCCACATGCCGATGTGGCTGTCGTCGCCGGTCTTCGGCGAAGTGCCGGTGGCAGGGATCTTCGCAGTCTCGACGTAATCGCAGACTTCACAGGTGCGGGTCTTTTCCCCGTCTTTTCTGGATGTTGCCTTTTCGGTGACGACCCATTTGCCGAAGGTATGGGCTTCTTTGGCGACGGTGATCTCGCCGCAGCAGGACCATTTCTGTTCGTGGGTGGTCTTTGTGGTCGTCCATTTCTTCGCACCGGTGTGGTTCGCGGCATCCTTTTCGCCGTATTTCCCGCCGCAGTCCTTACAGGTCGCCTGCTCCACGCAGGTCGCGGTGCCGCCGGAGCAGCTGACCGTCTCCTTGTGGGTATCGTCTCTGGTGCAGACATGGGTGTGGGTGCCGTCGCCATTGGACTGCCACTTGCCCCAGTCATGGCCGAGCGCCCTGGTTTCAAAGACCGCTTCCTCGGCGGTGTCCTTGGCGCTCAGGCCGCAGGTGGCGCAGGACCTGTAATAGACTGCCTTTTCTGTGCAGGTCGCGGCGGATTTCAGGTACTGTTCCTCCACGGTTTCCGCCGTGAAGCTGTGTGTGCCAAGCTGGCCGTATTCGTGCCTGCACACAGCGCAGACTGCCTTTGCCTGACAGGTCGCCGTACCACCGGAACAGTTGACGGTCTCCTTATGACTGCCGTTTCTGGCGCAGACACGGGTATGAGTGTCGTTGCCGTTGGACTGCCATTCGCCCCAGTCGTGGCCGAGAATATTGCCGACCTCGAAGGTTTCCGTTCCCTTTTCGTCGCAGACTGTGCAGGACTTGTAGTAAGCTGCCTTTTCTGTGCAGGTCGCGGCGGATTTCAGGTACTGTTCTTCCGCCACTTCCGCCGTAAAGTCGTGCGCGGCAAGCTGACCATACTTCTGACCGCAGACAGAGCAGACCGCCTTTGCCTGACAGGTCGCCGTGCCGCCGGAACAGCTGACGGTTTCCTTATGGGTTGCGTTGCGCTTACAGATGCGGCTGTGGATACCGTTGCCGTTTGACTGCCATTCGCCCCAGTCGTGGCCGAGAATATTGCCAACCTCGAAGGTTTCCGTTCCTTTTTCGCCGCAGACGGTGCAGGACTTGTAGTAAACTGCCTTCTCCGTGCAGGTTGCGGCGGATTTCAGGTATTTTTCTTCAACCACTTCTGCCGTAAAGTCATGCGCGGCAAACTGGCCGTATGCCTGACCGCAGACGGAGCAGACCGCCTTTGCCTGACAGGTCGCCGTACCGCCGGAGCAGCTGACGGTTTCTTTATGACTGCTGTTTCTGGCGCAGACGCGGCTGTGGGTACCGTTGCTGTCGGGCGTCCAGTCGCTCCAGTCGTGGGGAATAAGCCTGACCTTGACCGTGGCCTTTAACTCCGGGACGGGCTGCTGAATAGTCGGAATATCGCCGAGATTGAGCGTGCCGGTAATGGCCTGCTCAGCAGTAGAATTCAGGTCATATGACGTCTTATCCCACGTTACGCCAATGCCTGAGTAGAACGACCCGTCCTCTGTCCGGCAGTTCACGAATAAAGGCAGCCAGAGCGCATCAAACTCCGTGCCGACCTCTTTGTTCGTGATATCCGTCGAGGGTTCGATGCTCAGGAGGGTGCGTTTGACCACTTCTATCGGGATGGTACATTCGGCAGGCGCATAACGAACGGTATCACTCGGCGTGAAGACCACAGTCACGTTGTTTGTTCCCGCTGCGCTAAACCACTTAGGCGTACCGGCCTTGAAAGAGAATGTGCCGTCGATCTTCTTGCCGCCAACCCGCGCCTCACCGCCAATAAGCGCACCGATCTCGTCAGCTTCCTCCGGGTGCGTTTCCGTTCCGATCTGGAAGGTTTCGCTGACAAAAATCTGATTGTCGCCAAGCCGGAAGTCTCCCTTTGTCCAGCGGAACGTCGGCGCGGTCACAATCACAGGTACAACCGGGTCGTACTTCAGCTTCACCTGGACGCTGACGGTGGACGCCCCTTCGGGGGGCGCAATATAATCCTTCCATGTGGACAGCACCAATCTGCCCGTAATGCGCTGCTCATATGGCGTATTCGGGTCATACTGGTTTTTATCCCAGACCACCGTGTCGCTCATGATCGTCGTTTTTTGGGGGTCACCGCGCATCACGTCCATCGAACCCGCTTCCGCCAATCCAAGTTGTTCAAACGCCGTACCAATGGGCTTGTCGGTGATGTCCTCGAAATTGGGATTGATTCTGACGATCGTGAGCGGGAGAACGTTCACGGTTACCGTGCAGGCTGCAGTTGTGTAGTTCCTGGAGTTTGTCGGCTTGAAAACGACCGTGCGTGTAAGCTGGCCGTATTTCAGCCCGATGCCGGGGTAGGCGGTGTCTCCGTACAGCAATTCGTCCTCATCAAACTCGAACGTGCCTTCGATCTCCTGACCGTTTGCCATCGCCTTTCCGCCCTTGAGACCGCTTGTCAGCGTCTCGTAACGATCCAGCGCATAGAAGGTTCCTTCAACCGTAGGCGGTGTGACAATGGTAGTCTGGAAGACCCGAGTATCCATAAGAGATACCTCAATGGTCGCTTTTACATCGGTTTCCGTAACGATTTTATCATGAAAATAGCTGTTGGCAACATCCAGCGTTCCGTAGATAGTCTGGGGTTCCAGAGAATTGGGATCATAGGCAGATGTGTCCCAAATGACCGGAATAGGGGCGAACATTGCGCCGGAGTCGGTTTTTACCGTGACGCCCTCCGTAGGGATTCCCAGCTCCGCAAGGGGCGTGCCCAGCGGTTTGTCCGTGATGGCAAATTTCGTAAGAACCTCCGTGATCGTATACCGAATGCCGGTCACAATCACTTCACATTCCGCTGTTGTATATGCTTCCGTGTCATCGGGAGTGAAGATAACATGCAGGCGGTTTTCCCCCACAAAACTTACGCTCCCGCCATACTCTCCCTCGAATGCAAACTTACCGGGGACGACGGTATCCGTTCCCTTAACCTGCGCCACTCCGCCCTCGAGCGCTTCATCCAGAAACTGGGTGCCGACATACGTTTCGGCGGGCAGGGTTGGCAAGGTCGTGATGACGGTTTCCGAAGGCCCGCGCTTCGGGCAGCAGTCGTGTCCGTCCGCGTTGTGGGTGCAGCCGCTTACGGTGCAGTAGCCATCGGCATCCTTTCCGTGGAGGCATTCCTCGCCGCCGTCGCAGAAGCCGTCGCCGTTACCGTCGCCGTGCGCCCTCCAGTAGGCGTAGAGGGTCATTTTCATCCCACCGTCGATGGTGACAGTATCGCCGGGCTGGTATTGCGGGCTGTCGGCTCCGGCAGTGAGCGCCCAGCCGCCGAAGTGGGCATTGTCCCGTGTCGGGATGGTATCGGGAATCACGAAGGTGTTTGTCTCGCCGGTCATGGCAGCCGGAGCGCCGGTGCCGCGGTTGGCGTCGAAGGTGAGGGTATACTCTGTCTCGCCCGCCTCCACGGCGAGTGTGACGGTTGCGCGAACGGAATAGATTTCGCCGTTGTTGTCAGAATTCACCGTGCAGACCAGAGGATATACGCCAGGTGTAATGTTCGTCAGAGTAAGCGTCGATCTCCAGCCCCCATTGGATGTCTGCGCATCGACATTTTCCGCGGGTATGGTTCCGCAGTCCCAGGATGTGATGACAGCACCAGCGGCGGTAGCACCGCTGATCTGGTACACATCCGATCGGAACGTCACCGTTTCTCCCGCTTTTACCGTATGGGCATACCTGACGTCATACTCTTCACCGGTGCCTTTGCCCGCGCCGGTGATCTCGATGTACGAAATCGGAGCGCCAATGACACGGACATTCTGAATGCTGTCGGCCTTGCAAGCTTCATCTTTGGAACGCAGGAACACGCCGTCCTCTGTTTTATACACAATGCAACTGCCGAGAAGCGCCCCGACGTCGCCCATGTTATTCCGGATCGCATCATATCTGCCGCCGCCTTTGCCGAGGATCGTGACGGCATTGTTCGTAAGAGAGCCAACCGTTCCGTAATTCGATATGGTAACGCTTCCGCCGTTTATGTTGATGCCACTCACGCGGACATTTGTTCTGGCGTCGCCGATCAGGACGGTACGTTTCCCGTCTACATTGATATCGATCGTACCGTCATAGTCTCTCAGCACCATTAGAAGCGTCGCGCCTTCCCGCGCTAGCGCGGCCATTGCATCGTTGTACGAGCCAAAGTACGCAGTCTCCCTGCCGCTCTGTACCAGGAAAGTGGCTACGTAGCCGCATACGTCACACACGCCATAGTCAAAGCTGTGTGCTTCCATGGGGAGCGTCGTGTTGCAGCAATTGTATTTTGCCGTATGATGTACGTCGTCAGCGATATATTGCGGCGCCTGGGCATGGTTATCCTTATCCTTTGGGAGCATTATGTTCGAGATCCCCGTTGTGCCGGTGTTATCGGTAAAATACTTGTAGCACTGGCCGCAATGCCAGTATTCCACATGACCGATATCGGTACAGGTGCCAGGCAGTTCCGCGTGATAGGCACTTGCAGGGAAATAGTGTCCCTTCGCGGGAATCGCGATGGGCGCGGCAAGCTCCTTTGTGCAGTCCTCATCCGAGAATATCTTCCGGCACTTGTTGCTGTCCGCATCGCTGCCGCACATCCAGTAGGATTCATAGCCCGCCTCGGTGCAGGTGGCTTCCTTTTTCGGAAAGTATTCCTTGTAGGCGATGCTCTTGTTGGAGGTCAGGGTCAGCACGATTAGATCATTGTTATTGCTGCTGCATGCCTTCCTGTAATTGGCAGTGGCGGAGACCGGCGTGTGGCAGGAATCCGAGTCGGTAAAGGTTCTTGTCTTGTTATACCGGTTCATCTCCTTCCCGCGCGGGCAGCCCGGCGTATCACATTGGAAGGAAATATCAAAATTCACCTTGATTTTCCGGTTTGCATCCCAGTCCGACAGGTCAACGCTGTTCAGGCATATATCCGTTATGGAGCCGGTATGCCCCGCCTCGCCGCACTGGTACTCGCTTGCGGACAGCGTGAATGTGGCATAGGACAGCGAATCATACAATTCGTCCGACATGGTTTCGCCGCTTTGCACGCTGATGAGATTTTCCGCGTCCAACGCGAGCGTATCCGGCGCATCTTCGGGAAGAGTCTCTTCGCCGCCCTCAATGCTTTCGGCATCATTTTCGCTCTCCGGCTGAGTCTCGTCCTTTTCAGTCTCGGGAACGACGGGCGCAGTGGTGGCTTCGGTTTCCCCGACATTCACCGGTTCGGCGGTGGGAGTGGTGGTCTCCGCCGGATTCTCCGCGCCCTCGACGTACTTGGCGCAGTCGTGCAGGTGCGCACCTTCCGCGCCGCACACTGGGCAGTCTTCGTTCATGGCTTCTGCCGTGCAAGCCGTTTCGCAGATGCACACGGGGGCTGCTTCCCCGCCGTCCTCGGCAAAGGCCGGGATGGGCAGCGTGGAGAGCACTATGACAAACACGAGCAGGATGCTGAGCAGTCGTTTCTTCATAGCTGTTCCGTTCCTTTCAGTTCTGTGCGTTTCCCGTACTCCGCGGGAACGCGTGGTCAGCGTCATTCCGGGATGGTATATGCACCACCAGTATAACATACAGCTGGGATAAGCGCAACTGTTTTTCTCGTCGAATCGGAAAAATTTTTCCAGAAACGAGGTCCAAAAAACGCCGACATCGACTTTTTCCGGCGCATATGCTGTGATGAAACAAAAAAGCTGTCTCACGTAGACAAACAGCCCCATCCATTCCGCTTCCCGCGGAACGGATGGGGGTACTGAGGCTATGTCTTAAGCCCCGGTGAATGCGGTTTCCGAAATCGCTATTGCAGCTGCACACTTTCCGCAATCGGCAGAAGCGCCTCTGCGGTGAAACTGCTGCTGGACAACCGGAACGAGATTCCTTTCTCAGGGGTGCCGATCAGCCATACTACGTCGGCGCTTTCGCCATTCTGTAATGCCGCTCCCGTGCAGCCGTGGACGGTTACCGGGTTTCCTCCGGTGCCGATAAGCATTTGAAGCACATCTTCCATATCGGTGCAGTCCGTAACATAGCTTTCATATTCCAGATAAATGTCCCGATTGGTCTTCGGGTTGAAGTACCAGCGGCGGACGTAGGAATACCAGTCGTCGGCGTTTTCCAACGGCGCGCCTGTCAGCCCATCCTCCACCATGCCGTCAGGCAGGGCGGTGATCTGATAATCCCCCAGCTGTTCCAGCGCTTTCCGGATATCGTCCCAGCGGGTCGGCTTCAGTTCCGGGCCGATGCCCACGCTTTCGGCGACCGCGATCAGATCGATGTCCCCGCTGGCGCGCAGGGAGAATCCAAAGCCCCTGGCCGCGTCCGTCCAGACCAGCTCGCCGGGGCTTTTGTAGCCCACATTTCCATTGATTTTGACCTGCTCCGGCTGACCCATGCCGTCAAACTGCCTGCCCCACTGGCTCAGGCGAAAGTAGAGGGTATATGTCAAGGTATCCCCTGCATCGTTTTCGTAGTCGATGGACTGCTCGCCGTAGGCCGGTTCAGCAACAAAGGTAATCTCATATCCCTCCGGCACGCTCTGGGGATACACAGGCTCCCAGCCTACATAAGAAGAAGCGTCCTGCTCCAGCTCGATGGTGTAATCCGGCCCCAGATAGTTGGAAGTCACTTCCAGCGGCTCGCCGGGAGCCGCGCTTTCCGCCATGGCGAGGATATCCACGGTATCGTCCTCCACGGAGAGCATGGCGTTGAAGCCCTCCTGCTCATTTTTCCAGAACAGCAGGCGCAGACCGGAGCTGGTGGTCATCATTCTGGCAGGCTGCCCCGCCACGGTCAGATCTTCCCAGGCGCAGGAGTCCCGGGGCGGGTCAGAAATCGCGCTGAGATCCGCGGTCAGGGACACATGATAGGAAATCACGCTGCCGCTTGCATCACAGGTGTAGCGGATCTCCTGTCCGCCATTGCCGCAGGGCGCTACATCCGTACAGGCGTAGCCCTCTGGAATCTGCCGGGGATACCATATATTCCAGATTTCCCCCTGTCTGCACAGGAAGGACATGGGCAGTTCTTCGCCAAAATCCACGCTTTCCGCCACAGGCTTCAAATCGACTGCCACATTCTGCGTAAACAGGCCGGCATAGTAGCCCTCGGCCTCGTTGTGCCACGACAGTGTCTGCGCGCCCTTTTCTGAAGTCTGCAAAACGGCATCCCAGCCGGACACCGTGAAGCTGGTTTCCTCCCTCGGCGGCGCCAGCACACCTTCAATGGCCTGACTGGTGGAAATGGTGAAGGAGATCATCTCCCCCGCGTCATTGCGGTAGCAAAGATTCCGGGTGGTGTGATTCAGGGGCGAACCCTCTGCCAGACGGTAGCCCTCCGGCAGCTGCTGGGGATAGCAGCTTGCGATCACACTTCTGGCAGGCGTTGTGTCCGACACATCTTCATCCGTTTGAGCAGTCGTTGGCACATTGTGCTGCACAAGCCTCATATGAATCCGGGCATAGGCCGCCACCGCGCACCCCACCAGCAGCAGCGTCAGGGCAATTACTGCGGCGATCAGCAGGGGTTTGCGAAAACGAATGCGCTTCTGACTGGCACTGTAATTTTTCGCTTCCTCGATGTACTTTGGGCTGATATAAGACAATCCAAGCAGCAATTCTTTGCCGTTCATACGCGGATTTCCTCCTTTTCCAGATAGATGCGCAGCTTTTCTTTGGTTCTGCTGAGCTGCATTTTTACCTTGCTTTCCGTCATGCCGTATTGCCGGGCAATTTCCGCGATGGTATCCACATACCAATACCGACGCAGAAAAATCACCCGGCTGTCCTTAGGAAGGCTTTCCAGAAACGCATCCAGAATACGCCCCAGCTCTTTTCCCCGCATGGTACGCTCGTGACTGGCGTCCGGAATGCACTGCTCCATATCTTCCGTCAGCGAGACGACCTCCGCCTTTCGCTTTGCCGCCATGTTCCAGTCCAGTCTCGTCAGGGACAGATGGCGGCAGATGGCAGCAAGAAAAGCGAAGAAATATCTGGGCCGCTGGGGAGGAATCGCCCTCCATGTCTCCATGTACGTATCATTCACGCTTTCCTCCGCGTCTTCACGGCTCTGTAAGATGTTTTTCGCCAAAGCGTTCAGTCTCCTGCCATAAACGGCATCCGTTTCTTTTATGGCATCCTCGTTTCGTGCCCAGAACAATTCCACGATTTCCGCATCTTCCACTTTAGGTCGCTTCCTTTCTTTTGTTCCTCACCTTAGTAGTAGGGTTTTCTGTCAGGAAAGTCACATCTATGATACCATTTTTTCGAGAAAAGGAAAGGCCATGTGTTTTTATCGGCACCTGCTCTCAATATACCGCGTTTTCCATTTTCCGGAATGCGCGAGGAAACCTCTTGCATCCTTTCCAAAATCGTAGTATCATGGACTACGATTTCGGAACTTTTCAGGGAAGGGGAATTATGGAACAAAATCTGCTGCCGCGCTGAAGGAAGATGTTGGAAAAGCACACCGCCCGAAAGGCGGGAACTGACCCGCAAAACCGGCATGGGGCTTTCCATTACTTAAGGAAGTAATGATTGCATAGGTTATCCGAAGATTTCTGCGTATGAGGGTGTGCAGGATATCTTCAGGGGCTTCGGCCCGAAAAAAGAAAGAAAAGAGGACACACTATGAGCAACACGACAAAGAAACGCTGGGGCGACCGGAAAGACGCCCGCTGGATCCGCGATATGGATTCGCTCCATGTCATTTTGCCGCATCTGATGAACCACCGCACGGATGCCGAGGTCTACGTCAACATGGAATTCGACGTGACAGAGGCGCTTCGCTACATCGCACGGAAGAACGAGGGCGAGGAAGAATACCGCGCCACGCTTTTTCACTGCATTCTTATGGCTGTCGCAAAAACGATATATCTTCGCCCGCAGCTCAACAGCTTCATCTCCGGCCGGCGTTTTTACCAGCGCGACGAAATTACCCTTGGCTTCGTAGCCAAGAAACGCTTCGAGGATCACAGCGAGGAGTCCCTCGTGGTCATCTCCGCGCCGGAAGACTGGACGCTCACCGAGGTGACGCACCGGGTCGTCGGCAAGGTTCACAAGGCCCGCACGGAAAAGAACGACGGTGTGAATGGCGCGATGGACGTGCTCAAAAAGCTGCCGCGTCCGGTTCTGGCATTTGTCATCTGGATCATCAAGACACTGGACTTCTTTGGCAAGGTGCCCGACTTCCTGCGGCAGGATGACCCGAACTTTGCCACCGTCTTCCTCACCAATCTTGGCAGCATCAAATGCCCGAGCGTCTACCATCATCTCAACAATTACGGCTCAAGCTCCATTATGGCGGCCATCGGCACCATCCGCAAGAGTGAGAAGATCGCCGGGGACGGCAGCCGCGAGGTGTGGGATGTGGTGGATATCGGTTTCACACTGGACGAACGCATTGCGGACGGCTTCTACTTTGCCCGTTCGCTCAAGATCATACAGCATCTGCTCACACACCCTGAACTGCTGGAACTGCCATTGAATCAGGAAGTAGCCTGCGGCTGGTATCGCTGTCAAGCGCCTGTGGTCAGGTCATACCGTAGATGTGCTGCTTCCGGACTGTTACCCGCAGAGCGAATGGCAAGGATAACAGAAAGCGCTGTTTCCGGAAACCTGATACTATTTCCTGATTAAAATCTTTATTTTAATCAGGAAGGCATCGCCTGACGGCTGAATTGACGGACACAGACCGCGAACATTGACGTATTGAGGCAGCGCCTTCTTCCAAAATGCAAGCCCGGACACAGAGCGGTCGTATCGCTCGTGCCCGGGCTTATGTCTTTTTATCCGATTTGCCCGTCAGCTCTCCTGAAGCTGCTGCTTGCGGAACTGGAGGGTATAGAGCTGGTAGTAGCGCCCCTTCAGGTGGAGAAGCTCCTGATGGGTGCCCTGCTCCATGATCTCGCCGTGGGACAGCAGGATAATGTTGTCCGCATGCTGGATGGTGCTCAGGCGATGGGCTACGATCAGCATGGTGCCGATGTTCTTCATCTTCTCCAGAGAGTCCTGAATGAGTACCTCCGTCTCCGTGTCGATGTTGGCGGTAGCCTCGTCCAGGATCATGACGGAGGGCTTGTGCAGAATGGTTCGGGCGAAGCTCAGCAGCTGCCGCTGACCCGCGGAGAAGTTGTTGCCCTGCTCCCGGACGGTCTCGTCCAGACCGCCATCCAGCTTCCTGATGAAGCCATCGGCGTTGACATACCGGCAGGCCTGCCAGACGTCTTCATCCGTCACGTTGTCGGAGCGCAGGACGATGTTGCTGCGGATGTCCCCCGCAAACAGGAATACATCCTGAAGCATCTGTCCGAAGTGGCTGCGCAGAGAGGCGATCTTAATGTGCCGGATATCAATGCCATCGATCAGAATTCGCCCCTTCTGGATATCATAGTTCCGGCAGATCAGGCTCAGGATGGTGGACTTTCCGGAACCGGTAGCCCCAACAAAGGCCACGGTCTGCTTGGGATACACATGGAAGGAAACGCCCTTCAGCACCCACTCGCCGGGATTATAGGCAAACCACACGTCCCTGAACTCGATCTCGCCCTTCATTTCCTTCAGCTCGATGGCGTCCGGCTCGTCCACCACCTCGGGAACCATATCCAGAATGGTGAATATCTTCTCCGCCGCGGCGAAGGACTGCTCCAGCATATCAAACTGCTCGGCCAGCGCCTGAATTGGGTTGAAGAACCGGGAGATATACATATAGAAAGCGACCACCGTCTCGCTGGTAATGGTTTGCCCCAGAAAGGTCGTGTCCTTGATATAACCCTTGCAGCCGATATAGAAGAGGAACAGGTTGGATGTGACGAACAGCATGTATACCATGGGCCGGAAGATGCCGAAGACGAACATCCGGTTCATCTTGGTCTTCCCAAGGCGCTTGCTGCGAGCCAGAAATTCGTCCATTTTCCGCTGCTCCTGGTTGAATATCTGGGTGACCTTCATACCGGATAGGTTTTCGGACAGGTAGGTGTTCACATCCGTCCGGGCGTTGTTGACCGTGCGGTGGACATGGCGGGAGAACTTCTGAAAGATGATGGTAAAGATCACTAGGAACGGCACAAAGCACAGCACCATCAGCGTCAGGGCGTAATTCAGGATCAGCATGGCCGCCAGCACACCGATGATCACCAGAGAGTTCTTCGCCAGCGTCACCAGAATATTGGTGAACAGGTAACTGATGGAGTTGGGGTCGTTGGTGACTCTCGTCACCAGCTTGCCCACGGGGATCTGGTTCAGCTGGGCGTGGGACAGCTGCTCAATGTGGGTGAAGGTGTCCAGACGGATCTGGGACAGAATTTTCTGGCCGGTCTTCTGCAGGATCATGGCCTGAAAATAGGTGCAGACCATGGACACCGCCAGAATGCCCGCGTACACGGCAACCAGCGAATAGAGCCGGGACAGCTCAAAGCTCTGCTTGATGGTGCCCTGAATGTCTGCCACCAGCAGGGGGGACACCACATCATAGGCGATGGACACCAGCATAATGAGGAACACCAGAACGAAATCCTTTTTATAGGGTCTGGCATAGCCCAGCAGTCTTTTGATGATCTCGCTGTCGGACATATGCCGTTCGCTGGTCTCCTCTTTGGTTTTTCGCTTCAGCACAGCATAGGCCGCAAGGAACAGGATCGTAAACACACCGATGACGGCGCAGACGATCAGAAGGGGAAGATACTCACGCATTGACCGCACCTCCTTCTTCCTCCAGCCGCTGCAAGTCTACCATTTTGCGGTAGGCGGGGTTTTCCGCGTACAGCTTGTCATGGGTGTCAAAGCCCGCAAGACGGCCGTCCTCGATGAACAGGATCTTGTCCATCTGCTCGATAGTGGAAATACGGTGGGCAATGAGAATGGTGGTCTTGCCCGCCCGGGTGGCGCGCAGGTTGTCCAGAATGGCCTTTTCCGTTTTGGTATCCACGGCGGACACGGAATCATCCAGAATCAGAATGGGCGCGTCCTTCATCAGCGCCCGGGCGATGGAGATACGCTGCTTCTGGCCGCCGGAGACGGTAACGCCCCGTTCGCCCAGTACCGTCTGATAGCCCATCTGGAATTCGGAGATATTGCCGTCAATATCCGCCAGCTTGGCTGCCCGGCGGATCTCCTCAGAGACGGTTTCGGACTTACCGAAGGCGATGTTGTTCTCAATGGTGTCCGAGAACAGGAAGTTGTCCTGAGGCACATAGGCGCAGGCGTCACGGACGGAGCGGATGGAGAGGTCGTTCACATCCCTGCCGTCAAGGAACAGCTGCCCGTCGTTTACATTGTAAGTGCGCAGGATCAGGTCTACCAGAGTGGTCTTGCCGGAGCCGGTCTTGCCCACCAGACCGATGCTCTCGCCGGGGCGGATGGTAAAGGACACATGCTCCAACGCGGGGATATCCCCGTCGGGGTAGGTAAAGCTGAGGTCGCGGAATTCGATCTCGCCCCTGGGGTCCGTCAGCTCCTGAACGCCGGGGCGGTCAAAAACGTTTTTGGGCGCGTCCAGCAGCTCACTGATCCGCTTCAGGGATGCCTTGCCCCGGGAGGTCATGTCAATCAGATCGGCCACAGCCATAATGGGCCAGACCACGGCGTTGAAATAGCCGATGAACTCCATAAGCTGACCGGCGTTGAACTGGCCCTTGTAGACCAGATAGCCGCCGTAGCCCAGAATCACGCAGATGACGCTCTCCACGAAGGTGGTCACCAGAATCCGCATCAGTACAGAGGTTTTTGTAAAAGCGATGTTGGAATCCTCGCTGTCCCGGTTCAGCTTTTCAAAGGCCATCAGCTCCTTGGCCTCCTTCACAAAGGCCTTGATGACGGCAATTCCGGAAAAGCTCTCCTGAGCGAAGTCGGACAGATCGGAGAAGCACTTCTGCCGGTAGTCCCACTTCCGGGTCATGTTCTTGCCCACCACCGCGGCGCTGGCGAACAGCAGCCCCATGGGGATCAGGGACAGGACGGTGAGCAGGTGATCCATGCGCCACATTCTGGTAATGGCCAGAGAACACAGAATGATGGGGTCAAAGAACTGCATGAAGCCCCAGCCGTAGCACTCCTGAACAGTGTCCAGATCGTTGGTGAACAGGCTCATCAGATTGCCCACCTTGTTCACCTGATAATACTCCCGGCTCAGGTCTTCTGCGTGGCGGAACATCTTATCCCGCAGGTCCGTCTCCACCTTAGTAGCCGCGCCGAAGATCGTTACCCGCCACAGGAAACGGCCGAAGACGATGGCAAGGATGATGCCGACCATGGGCATGCAGATCCTGTCCAGCAGGAACGCCATATCAAAGGGCACCTGTACGCCGTTTTCCACAATGTATCCTTGATTCAGTCCATTGATGACCAACTGATAAATTTCAGGCACCTTCAGCTGCAAGTAGTCCACGGTAAACAACGCCAGCAGCCCCGTCAGCAGAGCCAGCGCGTACTTGCGATAATAGACGTTGATATGCTTGCCGAAAATCAAGAAAATCCCTTCTCCTCTCTCTTAGGGTGTATCTGAAAAACCGGAAAAGACCCGCTGTTTGGGCATGTTGACGGTTTTCAGATAGACCCTAATAAAAACTCCAATGAAACCGGTCAATTTTCCCCGGTTTCTCTTGCCGCTTCCCTTACGCACGTTCCGGGAGCGGCGGACAGACTCTTGTTATTGTAGCACAAGCATTCGTTTTATGCAAGGAAAAGTTAGAAGGCTTTACGCAGCAATCTTATACTATTTCCTGATTAAAATCAAAGATTTTAATCAGGAAATAGTATTACACACATTTGGATTTTTCCAGTAAGGTCTCGTCTGCAAATGCCATTCCGCCTTGCTACCCTCAAACTCTTCGGGCAGAGCCTATCGGGCAACAAAAAAATTGCTCCGAAGCATAACGCATCGAAGCAATTTTTGGTGCCGGTGGCGGGAATCGAACCCGCACGGGGGATTAGCCCAAAGGATTTTGAGTCCTCCTCGTCTACCAGTTCCAACACACCGGCATACCTTTATGAACACCCTGCTACGCACGCTCCCGAAAAAACAGGAGGGATATGCAGGAGGGATGTTGATGAAACTTGAACCACTATATCAGAAAAGCAATAAATTTGCAACACCTTTTCCGGAGCTGGGGAAATCAGGCGCAACACATTTTGAGCCCACTACGTCTACCATTCCATCACACCGGCAGGTGCTTTTATAGTATAGTACAGATTCAGGAAAAATGCAAGAAAAAGTTTTCATCTCCGCCCGGGAAGACATGCTTGTACGTCTCCCCGGGCGGGTTGTAAGGACTTTATTCGCCGTCGCTTTCTTCAATTAAATACACGTCAGAGCCGAAATCTCCCTGCGTACGCTGTTCAGGGGCGTAGCCGGTGCCGCGGAACAATGGGGAAAGCATAATGCCCGCTGCCAGCGCCGCGCCGGAGGCTGTCAGCGTTTCCGGTTTTCCCGGCAGTGTGATGTGCCGGTCGGCAATCCGCAGAAGCGCGCCGTTGGGATTTACGTTGACCGGGGCGACATGCTTGAGCAGATTCCCGAACTGCCCCACCCGAATGGCCTGCGCAAGGGACGTGACCCGGTAGTCCGTCTCCGGTTTCAGACTCTTCACGCGAAGCCGCTCGTAGCCCGGAGCGGCATTCACCAGCCGGTGGAACACCCCCGCCAGCGTCACCTTTCCGTCCGACACCTGCCAGCCCAGCTCCGTGCGGCGGAATGTGCCGAATTGAAAGACTTCGCGGTAGCGCTTATAGAACGCGATCTGCCCCTGAATTTCTTTGATCTCCACGGGAAGCAGCGTCCTCAAATCCAACTCATAGCCAAGGCATCCAAAAAATGCCACATTCCCCCGGGTGTTCAGAGGCGTAGAGCGCAGCGTCTGGGCATGGGGCGCGGCAGAGACGTGTGCGCCCATCGTGGACTGGGGATAAAGATAGGAAATGCCGTTCTGAATGGTCAGCCGCTCAATGGGGTCTGTATTATCAGACGCCCAGATCTGGGGCGAGAAGCAGAGCATTCCCAAGTCAAACCGGTTGCCGCCGGAGGAGCAGCTTTCCAGCAGAACGTCCGGCCGGGGCGCGAAAATCCGGCGAAGCACATCGTACAAGCCAAGAACGAAATCATGGGCTTTCGCCCCCAGCGCCACGGAATGACGGTTCATGTCCCATTTGACGTAGGAAATGCCGACGCTGTCCAGAATCCGGGAGACATTCTCCACGATATAATCCCGCACCTCCGGCTTGGTCAAGTCCAGCAGCAGCTGATTGCGCCCCAGCACCGGCTGGAAGCCGTCCGTCAGCGCCCAGTCCGGATGCGCCCGGTAAAGGTCGGAGTCGGGATTTACGGACTCCGGCTCAAACCAGAGTCCGAAGGAAAGCCCCTTGTCCTTGAGGTGCCGGGACAGCCCTTCCAGCCCCTCGGGAAGCTTCTTCCGGTTCACAGTGTAATCTCCCAATCCGGCGCGGTCGTTGTCCCGTCCCACGAACCAGCCGTCGTCCAGCACGAACAGCTCGCAGCCCAGCGCCTTCGCCCGGTTGGCCAGACTCAGCAGGCGGCGCTGCGTGAAATCAAAGGTACAGCCCTCCCAGCTGTTGTACAGCACCGGCCGGGGACGGCCGCGCCAATGGGGCGGGATGATATGGTCGGTGACGAAGGCGTGCATATTGGCGGACAGCCCGCCGAAGCCCTTGCCTGAGTGGCACAGCACCGCTTCCGGGGTCTCAAAGCATTCCCCCGGCGGCAGCTCCCGGGAAAAATTGCTGTCATTGATGCCCTGCATCACCCGGGTCAGCCCCTGAAGGGACTGCTGGGCGGCGGCGTAATGGTTGCCGGAATAGATCAGATTGAAGCCGTAGACGGTTCCCGCGTCTTCGGTCGCGCCCGGCTCATAGAGAAGAAAGCCGGGATTGTGGCGGTTGGAGGAAGAACCGGTGAGGCTTTCGTTGACCACCTTCGACGCGCCCACGGGGGTGTCACACCGGCGCATTTCCGCGATCCAGCCGCCGTTGAAGGTCGCCATGGTGTAGCTCCCGGGCAGATCCACGCAGGAACTCATGAGCTTATTCAGCCGAAGGGGCTTATCACCGGTGTTCGTCAGCACCGTCCGGCGGACGATTGCCGTGGGAAAGGCCGTGTAGAACAGGGTCAGCTCCGCGCCGGGCTGGCTCAGGGTGATCTCCAGCGTTTCCCGTGCGTCGTGCGCCTGAGGAAGACCGCAGGCCATGGGGACGCCGCCCTCATGGATTTTATAGCCGGTATAGCGGAAATCCGCTGGCTCCCCCGCCAGCTCCAGCGGCGATTCCCGGTAGTCTCCCCGCCCGCTGCCGCTCCATTCCAGCGGCAGGACGTCCGGGCAGCTGGCGGTATCCTTTGCATCAAGGAGAATGCTGGCACCCCAGCCCAGACCGGGGCGGCAGCTGAGAGCGCCCGCGTCCCGGGTCTTCACCGGCGCGCCGAAATGCAGATGCTCCGCAAGGCCGTAGGCATCGATTTTGAACAGATAGGAGTAGGTTTCCGTCCGGATGTGGAATACGCCGTTTTCCTCGGTAATCATGGTCAGACCCGCCTTTCGTTTTTCTTCCATTTTATACGCCAAAATTGCCCCTGTCAACGAGATTTTCAGGTGACGAACCAAGGCATCTATGCTATAATGAATACAAATCCCAAAAAGGAGTGAACTGCATGGAGCGCAAACGGTGGTACAAGGACAAGGTGTTTTACCAGATCTGGCCGCGATCCTTCAAGGACGGCGACGGTGACGGCATGGGCGACCTGTGGGGTGTGTATGAAAAGCTGGACTACATCAAAAGTCTGGGCTGCGACGGCATCTGGTTTTCGCCCATCTACCCCTCCCCCGGGGCGGACTGCGGCTACGATATTTCCAATTACCGGGACATCGCGCCGGAATTTGGCGGCATGGAGGCGTTTAAAAAGGTGCTGGAGGGCGCTCACGTCCGGGACATGAAGGTCGTCATGGATCTTGTGGTGAACCACACCAGCGACGAGCATGAATGGTTCCAGAAAAGCCGCCGGCGCATCGACCCTTACACCGACTACTACATCTGGCGTCCCGGAAAGCCCGGCGGGAAGCTCCCCAACAACTGGGATTCCTTCTTTGAGGGGAAAGCATGGACGTTTGACGAGGTTCGGGGGGAATACTACCTGCACCTGTTCGCCGTGAAGCAGCCCGACCTGAATATGGACAACCCCAAGGTGCGGGAGGAAGTGAAGGGGATTCTGCGCTTCTGGCTGGACATGGGGGTGGACGGCTTCCGGGAGGACGTCATCACCTACATCTCCAAAAAAGAAGGTCTGCCCGACGATCACCTGATGCCGGCCTGCAAGGGGATGCCACACTACAATCACGGCCCCCACATCCACGAATATCTGAATGAATTCAAGTACGACGTGCTGGATCATTATGACTGCTTCACCCTGGCGGAAGCCCCCATGGTGACGCCGAAACGGGCGCTGACGTATATCGATGAAAAGAACGGTCAGCTGGACATGATGATCCAGTTCCAGTGCGTCGCCGCCGACTGCCTGTTCACCGATTACCTGCCCACGAAATTCAGCCTGCGGCGGATGAAAAAAGCCTTTTCCTCCTGGCAGGAAAAGCTTCGCGGCCGGGGCTGGAACTCCCTTTACATCGAAAACCACGACCATCCCAGAATCGTTTCCCGCTACGGAAGCGAGGAATTCTGGGCGCAGAGCGCCAAATGTCTTGCCGCCATGTACCTGTTCCAGCAGGGGACGCCCTTCATCTATCAGGGGCAGGAGATCGGCATGACCAACTGGCGGCCGGAACGCGCCGACATGTACGAGGACGTGCAAACCCGCTACACCTACGCCCACACCGCGCTGAAGCAATCGGAGGAGGTGCGTCTGCACCGGCTGTGGCGTTCCTCCCGGGACTCCGCCCGGACGCCGGTACAGTGGGACAGCAGCGAAAACGCCGGGTTCACCACCGGGAAACCGTGGTTTTATGTCAACCAAAATTATAAAGACATCAATGTTGCCAAACAGGAAGCCGACCCGGACTCCGTGCTGAACTTCTACCGCAAGGCTGTCGCTCTGCGCAAGAGCCTTTCCTGCGTCCGGTACGGCGAGTACCGGGAGTATCAGAAGCTTTCCGGCAAGCATTATCTGTATTCCATGGACGACGGGCAGCAGAAAATTCTGGTTGTCTGCTCCTTTGCCAAGAAGAATACCCCCTTCCGCGCGCCCAAGGGCTTCCGTCCGGAGGTGGGAGAATTGATTCTGTGCAATTACCCCAAGCCGCTGGAAGGCTGCTTGCAGCCTTACGAATGCCGGGTGTATCTCTGGAAATAACGACGGCGGGCGGCTCTTTGGAGCCGCCCGAACGCTGTAATTATATTTTGCTTTTCCGGACACACCGTGGTATAATGGCCGCATTGATGCAACCCTGTGCAGGAGGGATTTGTGTGAAAGGAATGATCTCCATGATACTGATAGGGGCGCTTGCCCTGACATTATCCGGCTGCCATGCCCCGGTGGACGCCGCCGCGACCGCGCCGACGCGGGAAACCACCGTCCCAACGGCGGCGGAAACCCAGCCGGGAACTTCGCCCGCGGGCATCGAGCGTCCCGAACCGGAGGACGCCGACTTTGTCCGGGTTCGGGACTACCTCCCTGACGTGCTGCAGGAGCTGCCCTACGCCGGTACGGAAAATTTTACCGGCCATCGAATCTATGAATTCACCGAGGTTTTCCTCCGCTACGGCACGGTGAAAAAGCTTCAGGCCGTATGCGCGGAGCTGGCCGGGCAGGGGCTGACGCTGAAAATCTGGGACGGCTTCCGTCCGGTGAGCGCCCAGTTCAGGCTCTGGGAGGTCTGCCCCGACGACACCTACGTGGCGAACCCCAACCGGGGCTTCAGCGCCCACAGCCGGGGAAACACCGTGGACGTAACCCTGGTGGACAGTCTGGGGAACGAGTTGGAAATGCCCACGGCCTTTGACGATTTTTCCGGCAAGGCCGACCGGGACTATTCCGACGTGGAGGAAGTCCCCACGGAGCACGCCCTGCTGTTGCAGAACACCATGGAAAAGTACGGATTTGAGGGGTATTTCGGAGAATGGTGGCACTTTCAGGACGAAATATCCTACCCGGTGGAGGACGTTTTCGAGCCGGTGACCGCCGAGCGGTACTATGCCCAGTGTAACGAATTCATCAGCCTTCGCACCCACCCGGACACCGCCGCCGAGGTCATCGTCCGGATTCCAAAGGACGATGAATTTACCGTGCTGGCGCTCTGCGGAACGTTTGCGCTGGCGGAGTACGAGGGTACTTGGGGCTACGTCCACAGAGACTTCATCCAGCCGGTGGCGGTCGGCTGACCATATATCTTCGTTCCCCTGCCATTGGGCAGGGGAATTTTAGTTTATTTTTGAACTTCTTCTTGACAGCCGCCCCGGTGCGTGCTATAGTAAGTTCGTTCAAAAATGAACCAAACGGGGGCGTACATATGCAGTTTGCTTTTTTTGAAACGGCGCTTCGGGCGCAGAAAAGCTACAGCCGCCTGATGGAGCCGGTCTGCAAAAAATGGAACCTGACCCACAACGAGCTGGATGTGCTGCTGTTTCTGGCCAACAACCCGGAGCAGAACCGGGCGGCGGATATCGTCCGGGGACGGGGCATGTCCAAGGGGCACGTTTCCCTCTCCCTGCGGAGTCTGGAAGATCGTGGACTGGTTGCCTGTCGGGCGGACGGGTCTGACCGCAGAGCCGTCCATCTGGCGCTGACCGACGGGGCGGGAGAAATCGCGGAGGACGGCCGGGCAGTCCAGCGGGAATTCATCCGCCGCCTCCGGGATGGGATCACTCCGGAGGAAAGCGCGGTCATCCTGTCCGTCACCCGGAAAATGGGCGACAACATTCGCGCCATGGAGCGGGAGCGAGGGTCTATCTGAGAACCGGAAATATGACCAACAGCGAGGGATTTTTCGCCTGATGAAGCCATTTTTCCGCGGGAATACTTTGTGTATTGCAAGGGAAAATGGTGCACAGCAGGCGGAAAAGACCCGCTGTTTGGGCGTGTTTACGGTTCTCAGATAGACCCTAAGATAAAAGCGAGGGGATTTTTATGTCAAAAGAAACAAATCAGGACATGGGAACCGGCAGCGTCAAAAAACTGATGGTGCAGATGGCGGTTCCCGCGGTGGTCGGGCAGGTCATTAACCTATTATATAACGTGGTCGACCGAATTTACATCGGCCACATTCCGGAGATCGGCGGCGCGGCGCTCACCGGTGTGGGGCTGTTCACCCCCATTCTGATGCTCATTACCGCCTTTGCCATGCTGGCAGGCGCGGGCGGCGCACCCCGGGCGGCCATCGCCATGGGCAAGGGCGACAGGGACACCGCAGAAAAGATCGTTGCAAACTGCTTTACCGTTCTGCTGCTTCTGTCGGTGGTTCTGACCGGGGTGTTTTACGGAACACTGCCAACGCTTGTCCGGCTGTTCGGCGGCAGCGACGTGACGCTGCCCTACGCCGTTCAATACGGAAGAATCTATGTCCTTGGCAGCGTGTTCGTGCTGGTCGTGATGGGCATGAACCCCTTCATCACCACCCAGGGCTTCGCCGGAACCAGTATGCTGACCACCGTCATCGGCGCGGTGATCAACATTGTCCTCGACCCCATTTTCATTTTCGTCTTTGACATGGGCGTGGCCGGGGCGGCCATTGCCACCGTTCTGAGTCAGGCGGTGAGCGCGGTGTGGATTCTGCGGTTCCTCACGGGGCGCAAGACCATTCTGCGGCTGAAAGGCCGGAATATGCTCTTGCAGGGGAAGATCATCCTGCCCTGTCTGGCGCTGGGGATTTCCAGCTTCGTCATGGTCTCCACGGAGAGCATTCTCTCCGTCAGCTTCACCTCCTCCCTGTCCCGGTATGGCGGCGACGTGGCCGTGGGCGCCATGACGGTGCTGACCTCCGTCAACCAGCTGATCACCATGCCCCTGCAGGGCATCTGCCAGGGCGGCCAGCCGCTGATCAGCTACAACTACGGCGCGAAAAAGTTAGAGCGGGTGAAGGAAGCCTTTTTCTGCCAGTTCCTTGTGTGCGTGGGGTACACCACCGTGTTCTGGCTGCTGATACTTTTCCTTCCCCGGGTGTTCGCGGGCATCTTTACCAGCGACGGGGCGCTTGTGGATTACACGGCCTGGGCGATTCGGATTTTCCTTGCGGGGACGTTTTCCGTGGGCTTTCAGGTCAGCTGTCAACTGGCGTTTATGGCGCTGGGGCAGGCGAAGATCAGTCTCATCATGGCCTGTCTGCGGAAGCTGATTCTGCTGATTCCTCTGATCTTCATTCTGCCGAACTTCTTCGCGGACAAGGCGTTCGCGGTCTTTCTGGCGGAGCCGGTGTCCGACATCCTCGCCGCCGCCGTGACGACCATTACTTTCTTTACGTTCTTCCGCAAGTTGCTGAAAGCGGGGAAACAGTAACATTCACGCCGTACCCGGATTTGGGTACGGCGTAAACATTTATCCGTTCAGCAGCTGGGAAATGGGCTGCATTCCCTGATCGACGCGGGAATATTTTGCCAGAATCGCCTTGGCGTCGGCTTCGGACATGGGGGTGCCGATATAATCGGACTGCCACGAGGCAGTCGCTTTGTTGTAGGCAACAAAGTCCAGCTCTTCCCGGTTGAAGCCGTTGTAACGGAAGAAAGATGTCCCATCTATCTCAACGCCTTCCCCCCTGCGAACCAATTCATCCCGCTCCATAATGTTGTCTTCGCACAGGTAGAAATCCCACGTAACAAGGTTCATCAGGATGCCATAGCGGTAGGTCATGCCCCACCAGTAATATTCACCGTCGCCGCTGAGCAGAAGATCCTTTACCCCGTCACCGTTGATGTCCATGATCCGGTAATGGGTATAGAAGGAATCCTGTCTGCTGGCATAGTCCTTGTACATCTGGAGCAGCTCATCATCGGACAGGCGGACATCTTTCGCGTTCAGATAGTCTCTCAGAGTCTGTCCGCTTTCGTCAAGGGGATAGTCCATCAGCGGCTTCCAGTCCAGCTGTGTTCTGGGGTATTTCGCTATGATGGCCGCGGCCTCGTCGTGAGAAATCTCCGTTTTGTCCCGTTCGTAAATGTCATAGCTGCGATACCACTGGCTACCCTCGCGCTTCACGGAGACAATCATATCCCTATATCCTCCGTCTACGGATTTAGAGTAGGTGTGCTGCTCAATATCCCAATACCTTTCTGGCGGGTCGTATTGTTCCCAGACGTTTCCCTGACACAGATAGGTTGTTCCATATATCTCGGACACGACCTCGCCATCCCTCATGGTCAGAAATTCGACAAAAGCGCCGTCATACCCCAGCAGCATCTCGTCCACGCCGTCTCCGGTCAGGTCATAGAACGTGTACTGTTTGTTTTCATTGGGGAAGATATTTCTCTTCAGATAATCGGAAAAGTCCGCGTAGGTTTCTGGAACATAAGTATGCTCCGCCTGATAGTCCGCCTCCGCCGCGGCCAGCTTTTCCTCTACGACGGCTCTGTTCACTTCCTTCGGCTGGACGGAATAGTCGAACTGATCGGCGATGGATTCCAGTTCCGCCTTCGTCATGACCTCGCTGGCGTCCGGGTAGGCGGTGTGGCTGGTAGCACGATTTCCGTCAATGCTTATCATGATCATGGCGTTTTCCTGCTCGGCAATGATCTCGCCCTGTCCCTTGCTGTTCAGTGCCAGCAGCAGCTTCGTGCCGCCCGGAGTGGTGTGATCCCACTGCTCATAGGCATCGATGTCCATTCCGCCGGGGAACGCACGGGGGAAATAGTCCTTCCGGGCGTAGCCATAGGACGTCATCAATTTACCGGCATTTTCGGTCACAAGCTCAAAATCCATGCTGAAATTGTAGGGAGGATAGAGCATTCCCGCCATACCCGTAATCTGTGCGCCGGAATCCGGGAGCAGCAGGGATTGGATGCCGGTTTCCTCAAGGAAAATGTCGCTCTGATACCGCTGGAAGGGTATCCATTCCTCCAGCAGCTTCAGATCGTACTTTGCGGCGATCTCGTCCACCTTGTCCACCATTTCCTGGGTATAGCAGCTGTAGGTGTACTCGTACTGGTTGGGAATGCCCGGAATGTCGGGTTCGTTGGTTGCAAGCAAATAATCCGGGTCGTAGCTCTCCTGAAATTCGTACCATTCCTTCAATGCCTGCTGAATGGCGTCGCCGCTGCGGCCGTAGGGGGTTATGATGTCCAGACTTTTTTCCACCGGGTCGATGGCCTTGCCCTTGTCGTCAAAACGCTGGGTGTAGGTTGCCTTGCCGATGGACATATCCTGCAAACGCAGGGCGTACACGATTCCGCAGCCCACCAGCAGCAGCGCCGCGGCAATGGCGGCGGCGACCAGCAGCGGCCGGCGCAGGCTTCGTGTTTTAGGCGCGGCCGCCGGGGCGGCTTCTTCAATGTAGCGGCCGTCAATGCCGCTCATAGCGGTAAGTAAATCTTTTCCCGTCATACGGCAATTCCCTCCTGCATCAGATAGACCCGCAGCTTTTCCCGGATACGGTGGAGCCGGGTCTTGACCTTGCTTTCACTCATGTTGTAGCGCTGGGCGATCTCCGCCACGGTGTCCACGTACCAGTACCGCCGCACGAACAGCCGCCGGTTCTCCTGGGTCAGCGTGCCAAGGAATGCGTTCAGCGCCCGGGTGATTTCCCGCCCTTCGGCGGCGGAATCCCGGCTGGTGTCGGGAATGCACAGCTCCATTTCCTCGCTCAGGGTCACCACCTCAGCCTTCCGTCTGGCCGCATCAAGCCAGTCCAGCTTGCCGAAGGCAAAATTCCGGCATATTTTCGCGAGATACGCGAAGAAATACTTCGGGCGCTTGGGCGGAATCGTCCGCCACGCGGCGAGATAGGTGTCGTTCACGCTTTCCTCCGCGTCCTCGTAGCTCTGGACAATGCGCTGGGCGATGGTTTGCAGCTGCCGTCCGTAGGCCGCCTGGGTCTCCATAATGGCCTCATCCTTCCTTTCCCAATACAGGTCGATGATCTTTTCGTCTTCCACTGAGGGAACACCTCCGTTTCTTTTTGGGTCCTCACCCTATAAGAGGGATTTTTTCGGGAAAGGTTACACTTTGCAGGAAAAATTTTTCACTTTGCCGTTTTATAGCGAAAATGCCGGCTCATGTGAGCCGGCATTCGCTATGTAGATTTTTACACCAGAGCGGCGGTGATAATGGCCATCTTGTAGACCTCATCGGCGTTGCAGCCCCGGGACAGGTCGTTGATGGGAGCCGCCAGACCCTGCAGGATGGGGCCGTAAGCCTCAAAGCCGCCCAGACGCTGGGCGATCTTGTAGCCGATGTTGCCCGCCTCGATGGTGGGGAAGATGAAGGTGTTGGCGTGACCAGCAACGGGAGAGCCGGGGAACTTCAGCTGGCCGACCTCGGGAGCGACGGCGGCGTCGAACTGCATCTCGCCGTCGATCTTCAGCTCGGGATCCATCTCCTTGGCGATGGCGGTGGCGTCGTGGCTCAGCTTCACAGTGCCGCCCTTGCCGGAGCCGTTGGTGGAGAAGCTCAGCATGGCGACCTTGGGGTCAATGCCGAAGACCTTGGCGGTCTTGGCGGTCTCAATGGCGACCTCCGCCAGCTTCTGGGCAGCGGACAGGGTCACATTGCCTTCCTTGTCAACGGAATCTTCATAGCTGATGTTGATGGCGCAGTCGCCCATGGCCAGCTTCTCGTCGCCCCGCACCAGAATGAAGCAGGAGGACACCAGATGCGCGCCCTTCTTGGTCTTGACGATCTGCAAAGCGGGACGGACGGTGTCGGCAGTAGAATAGGTCGCGCCGCCCAGCAGAGAGTCGGCGTAGCCCATCTTCACCAGCATGGTGCCGAAGTAGTTGCCCTTGGACAGCGCCTTGCGGCACTCGTCGGCGGTCATCTTGCCCTTGCGCAGCTCCACCATCTTATCGACCATGGCGTCCATTTCGGGATAGGTCTCGGGGTCGATGATTTCGACGCCCTCGATGTTGTAGCCGCCCTTGGCCGCGTTGGCCTTGACAACGTCAACGTTGCCGATGAGGATGGGGGTCAGGAAGCCGCCCTTGACCAGACGGTCGGTGGCCTCCAGAATGCGGGCGTCGTGGCCCTCGGTAAAAACGATTTTTCTGGGGTTCGCTTTCAGCGTTTCGATCATTGCATTGAACATGGAACATTCCCTCCAATATCCGGGCGCATGCCCGTAATTTCACCCAATATTATATACCAGCTTTCCTTCATGCGCAACCCTTTTTTGCGGCGGCGCGACATATTTTGCGTTCCTCGCAGCCAAAAAGGCGGCGGCGGAAAAATATTTTTGTTCATTGTGATGAAAACCATTTCCAAAAGTGCGAAATTCCTCTTGCTTTTTGTGAAAAATCCCTTTATAATGGGGTTATATTCTGGCATTGGAGGCGATGGCGCGTGGGTGAACTCTTCGCGGTTGTGTCCGGGAAGGGCGGAACGGGAAAAACCTCCCTCTGCGCCGCCCTCGCCACCGCCCTTTCCAGGGAAGGAAAGCGGGTTCTGTGCATCGACTGCGATGTGGGGCTTCGGAATCTGGACATCTCTTTGGGGCTTTCCGAATGCGGGGCGCTGTCCTTTTGGGATGTCTCCGAGGGGGGCTACTCCCTGGAGGACGCTTTCCGGCACCCGGTCTATCCTACCCTCGCGTTTCTGACCGCCCCCATGAACTGCCCGGTGGAGAAGATCGACGACGCCGCCTTCAGGGAAATGCTTGCCCGGGCGCGTCAGCTGTATGACTACGTGTTTCTGGACGCCCCCGCCGGGGTGGACGCCGGTTTCCGGCTGGCGGCGCAGTTTGCCGACCGCTTCCTGCTGGTCACGGGGGCAGGCCCCGCCGCCGTGCGGGACGCTTCCCGGGTGGGCGACCTATTAGAGCTGATGGGCAAGAAAAACATCCGCCTCATCGTCAACCGGGTGGACAAGAATATGCTGGGTACGGTGTGCCTGACCATCGACGACGTGATGGACGCCGCGGGACTGCCCCTTGCGGGAATCGTCCCGGAGGATCCCCATGTGACCCTCGCGGCATCCTTCGGTCAGAGTCTTCTTCGCTATTCCCCCAACTGCAAGGCGGCAAAAGCCAGCCGCAGAATTGCCAGACGCATTCAGGGCTTCCACGAACCGATCGCCCTCCGCTGATAACGGATACATATACAATTAAGGAGTGACTGTTGTGAATATCGCATTTTTGGCGCATGACAAGAAAAAAGAACTGATGGTTCAATTCTGCACCGCCTACAAGAGCGTCCTCATGAAGCACAATCTGTTTGCCACGGCCACCACCGGCCGTCTGATCGCGGACAATACCGGTCTGCCCATTACCCTGCTGCTTTCCCACAAGCAGGGCGGTCATCAGCAGATCAACGCCCGCATTGCCTACAACGAAATCGATCTGGTGCTGCTGTTCACCGACCCCAACACCACCGACCCCTGGGACGACGCCCAGATGATCGAGACCATCCGGCACTGCGACCGGCACAATGTTCCCATCGCCACCAACCTTGCCTCGGCGGAAATGCTCATCATGGGCTTGCAGCGGGGCGATCTGGATTGGCGGGAAATGCTGCACAACAAGACCCGTTATTAAGGAAACTCTGAATAAATCGTCTGCGGCTGTGAGCGGATCTTTTCCGCCCACTCTTCGGTATCGAAAACGGGAAATACACAAAGTATTCCGCCGCTTTCGATGCCTCGATTGGCCGAAAAATCTCTCGCTCACAGCTCTTGCCGATTTATTCAGAGCTTCCTTAGAAAAACTCAAGGAGGCTTTTCCTATGCATATCGATTCCGACCACGTGGCCGGCGGCCATGACCACGAGCATGAGCACACCCATACCCACGAGCATACCCATGACGGCGTTGCCCACACCCACCCCCATACCCATGAGCATACCCACGACCACGAGCATCCCCACGATCACGCCCACCTCCACGCCGACGGCGCGGAGCATACCCACTCCCATGACTGCGGTCAGGACTGCGCGTCCTGCGCCAGCACCTGCGAGCACACGCCCATGGAGGAGCTGGTGGCGCTGATGAAGTACATGGTCGGCCACAACGCCGCCCATGCCAAAGAGCTGGCCGATCTGGCCGTCCAGCTGGACAAGGCGGGCGACCACACCGCTTACGAGCAGGTCATGGCCGCCGTATCCGACTTTGAGAAGGGCAACATGCGCCTGAGCGTTGTGCTGTCCAGCCTTGAGGTCAAGTAAAGGAGGGACAGACAATGTGTCTTTCTACCGTTTATAAGAACAGGCTTACCCCCGAAACGGTCATGATGCGCAACGTCATGAAGATCGAGTGCCGGGACGGCATGGTGATCCTCACCGACCTGATGGAGCGCCAGATGGCCGTGGAGGGTACGCTGGAAATGGCGAATCTGGTAGACGGCGTTGCCGTTGTGAAAGAGAATATTCCCGCATGATTTTTCTCCCGGATGGCGCAGCCGTCCGGGAGAATTTCGTATATCCCGCCGCCTTTTGGGGAAGCTACTTCAAAGAGGTGACGGGTTTTGATTATGTCTTATGTGCGCACCATCGCGCTGTATCTGGTGCTGATCGTCTGCGTCCGGCTGATGGGCAAGCGGCAGATCGGGGAGATGGAGCTGACGGAGTTTGTTGTGACCATGCTGCTGGCAAATCTGGCGGCAATTCCCATGCAGGACGGGGCGATCCCCCTGTATTCCGGGCTTGTGCCGATCCTGACGGTTCTGGGGTCGGAGCTGGTGCTGTCCGGATTGATTTTGTACAGCGTGAAGTTCCGGCAGCTGCTGTGCGGCAAGCCGGTGATCCTGATTGAAAACGGGAAGCTGATGCAGGACAATCTCCGCCGCACCCGGGTGACGCTGGACGAGCTGACGGGACATTTGCGGGAAAAGGACGTGCTGGATATCACCGCCGTGCAGTACGCCATTCTGGAAACCGACGGGAATCTGTCCGTATTTCCCTTCCCCAAGGAGCGTCCCGCCAGTGCCAAGGATGCGGGCATTCACCCCAAGCCCCAGTTCCTCCCCGTGACCATCGTGGAGGACGGCTTCCTTTCCAGAGAGAATCTGGGCAGAGCCGGGAAGGATGAAGCATGGCTGAAGCAGGTCCTGCAGGAGCACCGCGCGGAAATCGCGGACACCCTGCTTCTGACGGTGGACGCCGGGAACAAGGTCGTGTGGCTGGGAAAGGAGTACGGCAGATGAAACGCAGTTGGATCGGATTCGTTCTGCTTCTCGTCCTGCTGGCCGGGGGCATTGCCGCCACATGGGGCATGGCCAAGTGCCATGAGCCGATTGCACGGGATTTGGAAAACGCCGCGAAAACGGCGCTTCAGGGAGACATGGCGCAGGGAGAAGCGCTGATGCTTCAGGCGCGGGAAGCATGGGGGCGCAGCCGCCATCTGGGCGCCTGCTTTGCCGACCACACGCCCATGGAGGAGATTGACGCGCTGTTTGCCGAGGTGGAGGTCTACGCCGCCGCCCGGGAGGAAACCGACTTCGCCGCCGGGTGCGCCGCCCTTTCCCGGAAGGTGGAAGCCATGGGTCAGGCTCACGGGGCGTCGTGGTGGAATCTGTTTTGATTTACAAAGCACCGCACAAATTGATGGGCGGTCGAAAAACAGTGGATGGAGTGTATCGGTACCGATACGCTCCATTCGCTGCTTTACGGCCATTCAGCAAATCTGTGCAGTGTGCTTATTCTTCTTCATCCAACGGCTGAGTGCCCTTCGCCAGTGCGATGATGGCCTTCGCCAGTTCCCCGGCGGCGGTCAGCGCCTCGTCGTGGGAGTTCCCGGCGGCACCTACCTCGATCAGCAGACCGCCGGGGGACAGATCCTCGTTGAACCGCTGGCCGCGCAGCTGTAACGGGCGGGTGATTCCGGGGCAGGCCGTTTCCAGCTGGGCGTGGAGCTTCAGCGCAAGGGAGAGATTTTCCTCCCATGTATCGTAATTCGTGCCCACGACGATCATCAGCTGGGCGCTGTCGCTGCCATCTACATGGGCGAGGGTGCGCATCTGGCTTGCCCCGCCGGAGGCGTCCCGGTGGAGGTCGAGCACCATCTGGATTGTGGGGTATTCCTCCAAGAGCTTTTTGATGGACTTCCGGGCATCTGCATAAGAACCGTTGTAGGACGGGTAGTCGTGCAGGGACGTGTCCTGTACGGCGACGATGCCGCTTTCCCCCAGAAGCGCCTGCACCCGGCGGCCGATGGAGAGCATATTGAAATTGTCGTCCAGCGTCCGGTAGGAAGAAGTCTCGGTATAGGCTTCGCCGTGGCGGGTGTAGCTTTCCGTGGAGTGGGTGTGCAGGATCAGCACCGTGGGCTGGTCACCGGTCAGATCCCAGTTCAGGGGCTGCTCCATCAGCGCTCCGATGTCCGGGCTGACGGAACAGGCATAGTACAGCTTCACCATTTCCGGGTCAGAAAAGGACGGAAGGGGCGGCTCGGTGGGTTCCGGTGCCGCAGGGGGCGGAGATTCCACGAAATCCACCGAAAATGCCTCCTGAGATGGCGAAAACCGGACGTCTCGTCCGGTTTCTAAGTAGATCAGGAATGCGGCGGTATCCGGGCTTGTCAGCCACGACAGGAGCTTCCCCGGAAGTCCCGAAGCGAACAGCCGCAGGGTAAGGGCGCAAAGAATTGCCGCCGCGCCCACCCGCAGCGCTCTGCTGCCCATACGCCGCCCCCCTTACGTAAAGTAATGTCGAAAAACCTCGTCAGCGTCGAAAAATGACGCCGGAAAACTTACTTGCCGCTCCCCGGCTTCCACTTGGGTCTGGAACGCAGTTCCATCCGGAGATTACGGAAAAATTCCGTCAGCAGCGCCCCACACTCGGCTTCCCGGACGCCGCTTTCCACTTGCGGGTGATGATTGAACTCCATGGAAAACAGACTGCACACCGAATCCACAGCGCCGCACTTCCGGTCGGAAGCGCCGTAGACCACCCGGGGGATGCGGGCGTTGATAATGGCCCCGGCACACATGGGGCAGGGTTCCAGCGTCACGTACAGGGTACACTCCCACAGACGCCAGCCGCCCAAACGCCGGCATGCTTCCCCGATGGCTTCTATCTCCGCGTGGGCGAGGGCGGACTTGTCCGTCTCCCGGCGGTTGCGCCCCCGGCCGACGATGGTGTCCCCCCGGACGATCACGCAGCCCACCGGCACCTCGCCGTCCGCCGCGGCCTCCCGCGCCAGAGCAAGCGCTTCGTCCATAAAATACGTGTCCTCCATGACGATCCCTCCTTTTGGGATAATCATAGCGAATCCGGACGGGACAGTCAACAATAATCCTTACTCTTCCATTAACATGGCGGCAAACAGAACCGCCAGCTCTTCCCGGGAGAAGGGACGCTCCCGGCGCTGCTCCAGCCGCTGGTCTGCGGCGCGGATACGACCCAGCAGCATCTCCTCCAGCTCTTCCCGTTCCTTCTCCGCCGGGGTTCCCGTGAGCAGATAGTCCGTGGTGACGCCCAGCTCCCGTGACAGCTTCACGAGGGTCTGCATGGACGGCTCCCGCCGTTCCTGCTCGTACATCCCCAGCGCACTTGGACTGACCTGCAGCCGCTGCGCCAGCTCCGCCTGACTTAACCCCGCCTCCCGGCGCAGCGCCGCAATTCGGGTTCCCAACATATGACCACTTCTTTCTTGTTATCTGGTTAGCGCAAGGATACCACAAAAAAAGTGAAAAAACAGGGGAATAAAGACGCCTACACATTTCGACGGACATTACACATAGCGTGTGGTATGCTGTTTCCATGGAAATAGCTGGGAAATTATGCGAAAAAAAGAATGCCAATTTCGACAGGTTATTGCCTAGATACCCTACATTTCTTACGAAAGAGGTCGATTCTTATGATCCGATTCCTGGAACCCATGCTGTACATAGACGATCAGGCGCAAGTGCCTGTGTGTCTGTGTGAAAAGTGCGGCGGCGAATGCTACGCGCCGGACGGCGTCTGCCGCTGCTGTGAAGGAGACGCGCTATGACGCTGGCAGAGCTGAGCGTGTGCTACGAGGAAGCCGCCGTCCCCCTGCGCCGGCGGCTGCGGGAGCTTCGGCTGCTGCTGGCAGCAACGAAAGACCCGGAGGAAATCTGGCGCTGTAAGCGCCGCATTGCGGAACTGACCCCCATGCTGACCCAAATGAACGAACTGGCGGAGCTGACGGCCCACTACTACGACAGGGGGTACTACCGGAATGAAAAATATACTGTATGAGGGCTACCTCGGCCCCCGGCTGCCCCGGGAGGTGCAGCTGAAGCGGGTGCAGCGGGTGATGCAGGAGGAGCTGACGCCCTTGCAGCGGGAGACCCTTATCGCCTTTTATTTTCAGGAACAGACCCTGACCCAGATCGCCGCGGACCGTGGCGTGAACAAAAGCACCGTCTGCCGGACGCTGAAACGGGCGGAGGCCAAGCTCAGGCGGTATCTGAAATATTAGGGAGAGACGCCAGCTTCTGGAAAACCACCGGAGCCGTACTGCGCAGGGCAGTGCGGCTCCGGCTTTTGCGCCCGAACCGGATTTACAGCCGAAAACCCCGCAAAAATCGACTCCCCCGCCGGTAGAATCCCCGGTAGAGCCGCAGTTTCCCCATTCTACCGGCGGGGTAGGCCGGGACGCGCGGGTAGAGCGTGGGGGGAGCCGAAGCTCCTTGACTTTCGAAGATTTTGGCGATAGACTATGGCACACTCTGAAGATTTGGATGGAGCACCTTATGAAAACGCAACTCCCTGCGCCCATCAGAACCGTATATTACACCGACGAGCGAACCGACGAGTTTTCCTCCGCCGAGATCGAGCCCCGGCGCATTGACGAGAGCTACCGGTACATTGACCCCCGCCCCGGGTGGAAGGCGGCAAGATTCATCGTTTACCGCCTGTTTGCCATGCCCGCGGCATTCCTGTACTGCAAGCTGGCGCTCCACGCGCGGTTTGAAAACCGGCAGGTGCTGAGGAAGGCCGGCAAGACCGGCTGCTTCGTCTACGGCAACCACACCCAGCAGGTGGGCGACCCGTTCCTGCCCAATCTGGCACTGTTCCCGAAAAGCGTCTACATGATCGTCCACCCCAACAACGTCTCCATGCCGGTGCTGGGAAAGATCACGCCGTACTTAGGCGCTCTGCCCCTTCCCTCCAACATAAAAGCCATGCGTTCCTTTCTGGACGCCATCCGCACCAGAATTGAGGAAGGCAGCTTCATCATGGTCTACCCGGAAGCCCACATCTGGCCGTACTATACCGGCATCCGGGATTTCCCCGCCACGTCCATGAAATACCCCGTGGAGCTGGACGTTCCCAGCTTCGCCCTGACCACCACCTACCACCGCCGCCGCTTCGGCCGGAAGCCCCGGACGGTGACGTATCTGGACGGCCCCTTTTACCCGGACCACAGTCTTCCCCCCAGAGCCAGAGCGCAGGCGCTGCGGGATGAAATCTATAAGACCATGGTCAGACGGAGTCAGGAAAGTGACTACGAATACATCCGATATGTGAAGAAAGAGGAAAATACGTGACCGATATCCTGTATTGCGGCAACGACAAGGTGTTCGACGGCGTGCTGACGTCGGGCCTGTCCATTGTGCGCCGGCTGGACGCGCCCAGGCCGCTGACCATCCACATTTTCACCATGGAGCTGACACGGGTTTCCCCCGATTATCTTCCCATGACCCGGCACCATGCGGACATCATCGAGACGGCGCTGCGCCGCCACAACCCCGACACCCATGTAAAGCTCTATGACGTCACGGCGCTTTACGAGCAGCACCTGAAGCAAAACGCCAACGAGGGCTGCTACTGTTCCCCCTACACCCTGCTGCGGCTGCTGGCGGATCTTCTGCCCATGCCGGACAAGCTGCTGTATCTGGACGCGGACATCATGGTCTGCAAGGATATCGGCCTGCTTTACGATCAGGACGTGGAAACCGTGGAGTACGCCGCCGCCCGGGATCACTACGGGAAATACCTTGTTAACCCCAACTATATCAATGCCGGTGTGCTCCTGTTCAATATGAAGCTGTGCCGCCAGACCGGGATCTTTGAAAAATCCCGGGAGCTGCTTCGGACGAAAAAGCTGATGTTTGCGGATCAGTCCGCGCTCATCCGCTCCACCACATCCCGGCGGCTCCTGCCCCAGCGGTTCAACGACCAGAAGTTCCTCCACGGCCATACCGCAATCCGGCATTTTTCCAAGCGGCTGTTTTACACCCCCTACCCCCACACGGAGAACATCAAGCAATGGCAGGTGGAGAAGGTACATAAAAAATTCGGCTACACCTGCTTCGATGACATCCTGAATGAATATCTGTCCATAAAGGAGAACCTGCAATGAACCCCGTCAACTTATTTTTCGCCTGTGACAACGCCTACGTTCCCTTCCTCGCGGTGACGCTCACGTCACTGAAGGAAAACTGCAATCCAAAGCGGGACTATGCCCTGCGGATACTCCACACCGGTCTTGACCCGGAGAACATCCGGCGGCTGACGGATTCCTTCGCCTCCGACGGCTTTACCATGGAGTTTATTGACATCACGCAGGCCGTGGAGCAGTTTGCCGACAAGCTCCACACCCGTGACTACTATTCCAAATCCACCTATTACCGTCTGTTCATCCCCGATCTGTTCCCCGGGCTTAACAAGGCGCTGTATCTGGACAGCGACGTGGTGCTGCTGGGCGATGTGTCAGAGCTGTACGACGTGGATCTGGAGGAGAATCTGGTGGGCGCGATTCCCGACAGCGTGGTCGGCTCCATCCCGGCGCTGGCGCTGTACACGAAAAAGCGCCTGCGGGTGGCGGCGGATCACTATTTCAACGCCGGCGTACTGCTGATGAATCTGGACGCCATGCGCAAATGCGATTTCCTGAACGTGTTCCTCCGCCTGCTGCAAAGCGTCACCTTCCAGATCGCACAGGATCAGGACTACCTGAACGTTATCTGCAAGAACCGGGTAGAGTACGTGGGCTTCGAGTGGAACACCATGCCCTGCGACGTCCACACGAACGCCCCCAAGCTCATCCACTACAATCTGGACTTCAAGCCCTGGCACCGGGACGATGTGGCCTTCGGCGACGTGTTCTGGGACTATGCGGAACGTTCCGGCTATCTGGAGGAAATCCGCAAGGTTCGGGAAGGCTACACCGAATGGCACATCGCCCGCTCCGCCGAGGAGACCACGCATCTGATTGCCATGGGCAAACGGCAGGCCAGAAAGCGGACGGCAAATATGCTGATCCGCTGGAAGATCAGGCGGGTGGTGAACGTATGAAGGAAATCCCGAAATCCCCGGAAAGGCTCGCTATCCTGGAAAAGATCGCCCAATATGAGCGGGAGGGGCGCTTTGACGAGGACGTAGAAAACGATCCCCCAAGCCGCGTCCTGCTGCCGGAGGAGATCGAGTACGCGGACAGGCGCTTTTCTGCGGAATGCAGGCGGACGGCGGCATTTGGCGCGGCGTATCTGTATTTCAGGAATCTGCGGCGCAAAAAAGAGATCATCCTGTGCAAAACCGAGGGGCTGGAACATCTGGCCGGGGTAAAGGGTGCGGTAATCACCTGCAACCATTTTCACCCCATGGACAGCTTCATCATGCAGAAGGTGTTTGACGCGTCGAAGCATCCCAAGCGGATGTACCGGGTGATCCGGGAGGGGAACTACACCAGCTTCCCCGGCTTTTACGGCTTTCTCATGCGCAACTGCAACACCCTTCCCCTCAGCTCCAACATGCAGACGATGAAGAAATTTCTCCGCGCGGTAGACTGGGTGCTGTCGGAGGGCAACTGCCTGCTGATCTACCCGGAACAGAGCATGTGGTGGAACTACCGCAAGCCCAAGCCCCTGAAGCCCGGCGCCTTTGACATGGCGCTGAAGAACCACGTACCGGTGGTGCCGTGCTTCATCACGATGGCGGACAGCGACTTGGTCGGCGCCGACGGGTTCCCTGTGCAGGAATACACGCCCCATTTAGGCGCGCCCATCTGGCCGGACGAGACCCTGTCCCGCCCCGCCGCCCGGGAGCAGCTTCGGCAGAAGACGGAAGATTTCTGCCGGGAAACCTATGAGACTGTGTACGGCGTGCCCCTGCGCTACAAAACGCGGGAGAGCTGAGACGGAATTTTTTGACCAACAGAACGAAACCTCCGGCGAAAGCCGGAGGTTTTGTTGTGTACCATATCACCTTTGCACCCTGCCGGTGCCATCGCCGCCCATGAGCCTGGTCACATCGGAAACACCAACACGGTTGAAGTCTCCGAGGATCGAATGCTTCAGGCAGCTTGCCGCCACGGCGAACTCCAGCGCGGACTGCCTGTCGGCATAGTGGTTCAGACCATAGAGCAGCCCACCGGCAAAGCTGTCGCCGCCGCCGACCCGGTCTACAATGTCCTGTATCTCGTATTTTCTGGAAACGTAGAAGTCCCTGCCATCGTTCAGGCAGGCTGCCCAGCCGTTCCAGTCGGCGCTGTGGCTCTCCCGCAGCGTGATGGCGATCATTTTCATGTTCGGATATGCCGCGAGCACCTTATCGCCAAGGGCCTTGTACTTTGCACGATCCAGATTGCCGGACTTGACGTTCATATCGTCCACCGTGATCTCGAGAGACTTCTGTGCGGCTTCCAGATTCAGATCCAGCAGGGCGACCTTTGCGCCCGCACGGGGAGAACCTTGGAGAAATTGCTGCACAGGACGCCGCCCGCACCGGTAACGACTGCAACTTTGCCCTCAAGATTTGTATTCAGCACATTATTTTTCATTGTTTTATTCCTTTCCTGATCGAGTGTTCTTACTGTTTCCCGGCCTTTTCGCAGGCTTCAAACAGACCGTTGATGTAGGCCGAACCAAGTGCGCGGTCATACAGGCCGTAGCCGGGCTTCCCCTGCTCGCCCCAGATCATACGGCCATGATCGGGGCGGACATATCCGTCAAACCCGGTTTCCACCAGCGCGTGAACGATCTCATAAATGTCCAGACTGCCGCAGGCGGAGTAGTGGCCGCTCTCCTCAAAGGAGCCGTCGGGCAGATTGCGGATGTTGCGGATGTGCATGAACCCGATCCGGCCCATGGCACTGTACTTCTTCACCATGGCGGTCACATCGTTGGACGCGGCACAGCCAAGGCTGCCCGTGCAGAGCGTCAGACCGTTGGACGGGCTGTCAACGATTTTCAGGAAGCGGTCAAGATTCTTCTTTTCGCAGGTAATGATACGGGGCAGGCCGAAGATGGGGTACGGGGGATCGTCGGGATGGATCGCCATTTTGACGCCGCACGCTTCCGCGACGGGGATCACTTCACGCAGGAAGTGGGTAAGGTTTTTCCACAGGCCGTCCTCGCCAAGCTCGCCATATTAGGCCAGCAGCCGCTTCAGATCTTTCTTGCCATAGCTCGCGTCCCAGCCGGGAAGGTTCAGACCGTCACGCATCGGGTCAATTCCCCTGAGCTGGTCCTGATACATCACAAGGCTCGTCGAGCCGTCCGGCGCCATCTTATCAAGCTGCGTGCGGGTCCAGCCAAACACGGGCATGAAGTTGTAGCAGACGCACTTCACGCCGTACTTTGCGCAGCGGCGGATGTTCTCCTTATATGCCTCGATATATTTGTCGCACAGCGGCTGCTTGCCAAGCTTTATCTCTTCCGGGACAGGAATGGACTCCACCACATCGAAAACAAGGCCGTGCGCCTCACACTGCGTCTTGATGTGTGCGATGCTCTCCTCCGGCCAGACCTCTCCGGGTGCGACATCGTAGACGGCGGAAACGATGCTGTGCATATTGGGAATCTGCGAGATATATTGCAGGGAAACAGGGTCACTGTCCCCATACCAGCGAAATGATAGCTTCATAACATATGAAGGCCGTCCGCGAGAACGGTCTGGAACTGGTAGCTGCCTGTGATCTTGACGCAGGCAAGACCAAGGGCTTGTTTGACCGTGTGGGCATGGACGGCGCAGGCGTCCGGCAATACAGCGATTACCGGGCCATGCTGGAAAAAAACGAGCTTGAACTGGTGGCCATCGCCACGGACAGCGGGGAACATGCAAAAATCGCGCTGGACTGCATTCGCCGCGGCGTAAACGTCATCATTGAAAAACCCATTGCCATGAGCATGGCGGACGCGCGGCAGATCATCGCCGAAGCGGAAGCACACCACGTAAAGGCTGCGGTATGTCACCAGAACCGCTTTAATGCCGCGGCACAGCAAATGCACGCAGCGAGAGAGACTGGCCGCTTCGGGAAGCTTTCCCACGGCTCTGTCCACATTTGCTGGAATCGGGATAAGGCATACTACGATCAGGCGCTTTGGCGCGGCCGGTGGGCCAGCGACGGCGGCGCTCTGATGAATCAGTGCATTCACGGGATCGACCTTCTCCTCTGGATGATCGGCAGCCCGGTATCGGAAGTGTATGGGGTCACACGGCAGCAGTTCCACCCCTATCTGGAGTGTGAAGACGTCGGCCTAGCCGTCCTGTCCTTTGCTGACGGGACGATTGCAACGATAGAGGGGACCGTTAATGTTTATCCCAAGAATTTAGAGGAAACGCTGTATCTTTTCGGTGAAAACGGGACCGCAAAGCTCGGCGGCACCGCTACCAATACCATCGATCTCTGGCAATTCCGCGACAGCACGCCGGAAGATACTGCTTCGGCCCGTACCGCGGAGATCGTGCCCAATGTTTATGGAAATGGACATGCCCGGCTCTATGCCGACATGCTCCGCGCAATTCGGGAAGATCGCACGCCTCTGGTCGATGCGGTCGCGGGAATGCGTGCGCTCGAAGTTATCCTTGCCATTTATAAAAGCCAGCAGACGGGGAAAAAGGTTCCGCTGCCGCTGACCGATTTTGCGTCCACGGACATGAACGGCACGTTCCGCTGAGAAAGGGGAAATCAGGTATGCAGACTCCTGCATCATTCTGCCAATCGACCAAAGTCCCCGTTGTCTCCGCCTATGACGTGGTTGTTGTTGGCGGCGGCATTGCGGGCTGCGCCGCCGCGTTGGCCGCTGCCCGCGATGGGAGATCGGTACTGCTTCTTGAGAAGATGACCATGCTCGGCGGTCTCGGCACCGCCGGACACATTGTGATCTATCTTCCGCTGTGTGACGGCTATGGCCGTCAGGTCATCGGCGGCATTGCCGAGGAATTGCTCCTGCTTTCCACAAAGTATTCCTTCCACGATGATGTCGCCCATTGGCGGGAGAACGGGAAACGCTACGAGACCCGCTATGACGGCCCCTCCTATGCCCTTGCGCTGGAGGAACTGCTGGAACAGTCCGGCGTTGCGATCCTTTACGATACCCTCGCCGTGACCCCCATCATGCAGGGCCGCCGCTGTAAGGCGGTCGTCGTGGAAAACAAATCCGGAAGACGTGCCTATGCCTGCGGCGCCGTCGTGGATGCCAGCGGCGATGCCGAGGTTTTCTCCCGCATTGGGGTTCCCTGCGAATGCGCGGAAAACAACCTCGCGATCTGGTGCTACTGCACCCGGGGCGGAGAAGGCCATATCCTCGAACGCGGCGGCGCAAGAGAGCTTGGACTGAATCTGCTCACGCTTGGCAATATTGACAAGAATGCGCACAGCGATGTGGTACGCCGTCCGTATTTTGGCAGCGACGCGGAGGAAGTCAACCGCTTTGTCCTTGACGGACACAGGCGGCTTCTTGATCTTGCCAAGGAGGATGCTGACCTCGTTCTGGCTTCGCTCCCCTCTATGCCGCAGATCCGTATGGCGCGTCGTATTGAGGGGGCGTACACGCTGACCGAGGCAGATCTGTCTGCTCACTTTGAGGACAACATAGGTGCAACCGGCGACTGGCGTCGGCCCAACCCTGTTTACGAGATTCCCTACCGCACGCTCTATACGCCGGAAGTTGACAATATTCTGGCTGCCGGACGCTGTATTTCCGCCACCGGCGTCGCGTGGGAAGTTACCCGCGTGATTCCGCCTGCCGCCGTAACCGGACAGGCGGCAGGAACGGCCGCGGCAATGCTGGCGGGTAATGCGGCATCTTCCGCGGCGGCATTACCTGTCTGCGAACTGCGTGAAAAGCTGTCCGCCGCCGGCGTTATGTTGGATATAAACTGTAAAGGAGAATAATGGGATGAAAGATTATCTCGTGATCTGCGACCATACGGGGGAAGGCTACGCGCCGGTCTGGGACTACCAGAACTGGCGAATGGCGATGATCCGTGACTGCGAAGCCATGCATCGTGAAAACATCGATACGGTCTCGAAGCACATGGAAACGGATGAAACCTTCACCCTTCTGGAAGGGCAGGCGTGGCTCTATCTCTGCGGCGGAAACGACAGACCCTCCGCATTTTCCAGGTACGCGCTGGAACCCGGCAAAACCTACGTCGTTCGCGCGGGCACGTGGCATTCGACCGTCACCGTACCCGGCTGCAAGATCCTGATCGTGGAAAATGTTGACACGGGGGACGCCAATACGGTCAAGTACAAGATTCCGCTTGGTTCCCTGCCGGAATAACGGAGGAAACCGGTGTGAAGACGATACGATTTGGCATTGTCGGCTGCGGTATGATCGCGCGTTATCACGCGCTGGCTATTTCGGATACCGCCCATGCCGTGTTCATCGGCGCATGCAGCCATTCCCGGGCAAGCGCCGAAGCGCTGTGTCATGATTTTTCCGCGCGTGTCTTCTCAGATTACGAAGAAATGCTTACCTGTGACGAGATCGATGTCGTCGTGATCTGCACACCAAGCGGCGACCATTTTGGGCAGGCGCAGGCTGCGCTTCTGCACGGGAAACATGTCGTTATCGAGAAGCCCATGTGCCTGTCTCTGGCTGAAGCGGATACCCTTATTGCCCTTGCCGATAAAAAGGGACGGATGGCCTGCGTCATTTCGCAGACGCGGTTCTCCGATGCCGTGCAGGCGATTCACGCCACCCTTGCTTCCGGATTTGCTGGGAAGTGCATCTCCGCGGCATTGACCATGCGTTATGAACGCCAGCAGCCTTACTACGATCAGGCCGCGTGGCGCGGCACCCGTTCCGGCGACGGCGGCGGAGTGCTGATGAATCAGGGCATTCACGGCATCGATGTGCTGTGCTATCTGTTGGGCCAGCCGGCCAGTGTCTGCGGCTATGCGGATACCCTGCTGCGGGATATAGAGGTTGAAGATACCGCGATGGCGGCGGTGAAGTTCAGCAGCGGTGCGCTTGCGTGTATTGACGCCACTGTGTGTTCCAAACCGTCGTTTTCAAAGAAGCTGAATATCTGCACGGAAAGCGGGACGATCATACTGGAGGAGGATGCCATAACCACCTGGACGCTTCCCATTCCCTGCCCGCTTCCCATGGGCTGCTGCAGCGGCTCTTCCGCGGCCGCGGACCCGCGCGGCATCACCCACTGCTACCATGCGAGGGAGTATGAAAACATTATTGCCCACTTGACAGGCGGCGCACCTCTGCTGATTGACGTGCGGCAGGGCAAGATCCCACTGAGCGTGATCCTTGGCGTTTACGAATCCTCCAGAAGCGGAAAGGCGGTTTGTTTGCTGTGAGTGTAACCCATGAACACGAAAAAGCGGCCATTGTAGGCGTTGGGCATGTCGGTTCGGCAATGTACCAGCTCATACCGGACGCTGTACTATACGACCCGATACGTGCGATTGGCTGCCGGGGGGCGGTCAATCGCACACAGTTCGCATTCATATGTGTTCCGACTCCCTCGGCCTCTGACGGCTCCTGCGATACTTCGGCGGTCGAAGAGGTCATTGCGTGGCTGGAAACGCCATTCATCGTGATCCGCTCCACAGTCAGCGTCGGATTTACGCAGAAAATGCGGGAGAAATATAACAAACGCATTGTTTTCCAGCCGGAATACTACGGAGAAACGCCCAACCACCCTTACGCCGACCTCCGCACACGCAGTTGGATCACACTCGGCGGAGCGGCGGAGGATACGGAGGCTGTCGCCGGTTTTTACCGCGGCGTTTATTCCGGGGACGTTACGATCCTGCAGTCCGATTCCGGGTCGGCGGAACTGGCAAAATATATGACCAACGCCTTTCTCGCGGCAAAAGTCATCTTCTGCAACGAGATGTACGATATTGCCGCCCGCTGCGGCATTTCCTACGAGGAGGCCTGGCGCCTCTGGCTGGCGGATGGCCGCATTGGGGAGAGTCATACGCGGGTATTTCCCGACGACCGCGGATATGGCGGCTCCTGCTTCCCGAAGGATGTCCGCGCCCTGCTCTTCACCGCGCAGTCCGCGGGGCTTTCTTTGCACCAGCTGGAGGGAACGCAGCGGCAGAATGCCGTATCACGAGGAAGAAAAAGAAGTCTGAGTTCGTTGGTGAGTGCGAGGGGCATCGGGCAGGACACGCCGACCGCTCAGAAGTAACGCCCCCCGGGAGACAGTTCAGAGAGCCCCTGCTTTCGATTGCTGAAAGCAGGGGCATTCTTGCAATCAGCGCCGTCAAAAGCGGAGAAAAAGGAGTGTTCGCGAGCGAAAAGGAACCGGGCGTTTAACGTTGGGGAACTGGCATAAAATGGAAGAATTGTATTATTTTTACCTGTTTCCCTTGCAATTTGCGCGGTTCAGTGGTATGCTGGTAGCGGTATTATGGGATGGGGTACGGCGGCCTGTTTTGGGGGAAGCTGTACCGGTCGAAAATAAGGGAAGAAGGTTGCATCATGAAGAAATTGCTGGCTTTGCTGATGGCGGTCGCCGTG
>OMNU01000025.1_pt1 | contig 54393 bp, 45 predicted proteins | sample 1673511 | NCBI WGS metagenome assembly OMNU01 (sample SAMEA103958113, study PRJEB25191) | human gut metagenome | reverse complement strand
TACAAGGGAAAATGGTGCACAGCAGGCGGAAAAGACCCGCTGTTTGGGCATGTTGGCGGTTTTCAGATAGACCCTAGTACATCCCGGCGCCTTATTTGGTAACGCTGGCTGCAATAGAGCGCACTCGTTATCACAAATAATCAGCACTGCCAAGCAATGAACTGAACCCCAAATGTTAGACATGCAAAGCTACCATTTGCAATCCTGATTGGCTGCCTTGGTTTCGGCATATCCTTGACTTCTGACTGAGAGGTTTTAGGTTTTGTGTTCCTCTCTCTTTGTGCCTTTATTATATAACACTTTATCTCAGACCTGTCGTATTAAGATGACTGGTTATCTGAGAAGAGCAAAGAAAAAACGAGGCAAAAGCCTCGTAAAAAAGAGCATGGTGGCGGCGTTCCTGTGTACCACAAAGCGGGACTTCCACAGTTGTTAGAAAGATGTTGGGAAGGAATGTAAAACACAAACAGGAGTTGTTTTGTTCTGAAAGAGAAGATGAATAAAAGTTGATTTTTTCGGGATGCTGTGCTAACATCATTATAGAGCATTCAAGAAGTTAATTACCCTTTTATACAAGCAGTTGGATAGTAATGGAATTGAAAAACCACTGTGGGACAACACTTTTTCGATTCGCTGCACCGAAGTTTCCCTGAGCCGTGGCAACGGCTCGATGGCATTCAAGAGGTCAGCGGTTCGATCCCGCTTATCTCCACCAAAAGCCTTGATTTCTTCGGAAATCAAGGCTTTTTATTACTTTTATTGCTTGTGATGTGTGATTTTCTTCGGTTTTCACCAAAAGGCAAGCGTTGACCTGTGCTCTTGATTTTAGGCTAAAAATTATGAAATCAAGAGGACAGATATTATGGCTAAAATCAAGTTAGTAGTGAGTGCAACCATCGAGGAAACCTTTTCCGACTTCATCATTTCCAAAAAGACAACGGGACTTGCCGAAAAGACTTTGCAAAGTTATCAAGCCCAGTTTCAAGCCGTGGCGCGGCACTTGGATGTAAAGATGGACATTGCCATGCTCCAAAAGGCGGATTTGGATGCAATGATTATCAGTATGCGCACCCTCAAATCCTTTTTTCTCTTGGTGCAATGAGCAAGGCATTACCCGCCTCAATATCCCGCTCTACAAGGCGGAGGAAACTGTGAAAGAAACCTATTCGGATTTAGAACTGTCCGCATTACTAAAAAAACCCGACATTCGGAAAGCAACCTTTGCCGAATATCGGGATTGGGTGATTATCAACTTTTTATTGAACTGCGGCAGCCGAGCCGCGACAGCTAGAGCAATTCATACTGAACTCCAATTAAAATCTTTAAAAAAAGATTTTAATTGCCTGAAGGGCATGGAGTTCATATGAGACTTGTTTTGTGATTTCTTTCCTTATAAATCACAAAACAGGCAGCGCCGTCAGGCGATGCCTTCCTGATTAAAATTAAGATTTTAATCAGGAAATAGCATCAAATCCGAGATGTGGATTTGGATGGCGGCGTGGTGTTCTACCGCCACACAAAGAACAGGAAAACCCAGGTCATTCCCCTTTGTAGTGCCATGGTGTCCATACTGCGGGAGTATCTGCGGCACAGAGGCGGGGAGGCGGCTGATTTCCTCTTTTGCACAGAAACCGGCTCTCAACTGACGGAGAACGGTCTGCGGCAATCCATAGCAAGGTATAACACGCAGCGGGGAGTCCAAAAGGCAAGCATCCATCTGTTCCGCCACACCATTGCCCGAAAGTACTTGATTGATTGTGGCGGAGATGCCTTTACTCTGCAAAAACTCTTGGGGCATAGCACCCTTGCCATGACGAAACATTATTGTGCGATCTTCGACGCGGACTTGACCAAGAATTACGACAACTTCTCCCCGCTGGCACAAATGAAATCCAATAGCACAAGAATAAAGATGGACGCGAGGCGGAGATAAAAGGGCACAAAATAGAGGGACAGCCGCGTGCCCAATGTCACTAAGTCAGCAACATTGACCCAAATGGGTGCGCCCCGGAAATTATAAATTTATTCGTGGGGATTATGCAGAAGCTCGTGGGCTTTGCCCTTGAAGTAGCCGTTGTAGAACACGTCCATCAGGGGGTTCTCGTTGGACTTCTTGATAGCCATGCCGCCGTCCGCTTCGTACAGTCCCTTAGTGCGGGTCTCTGCCCGGCGCACCTTGGTGCCGTAGACCGGCTGGCCGCCGCCCATGACGCATCCGCCGGGGCAGGCCATGACCTCAATGAAGTGGTACTCCTTCTCGCCGGATTTCACGGACTCCAGCACCTTCCGTGCGTTTGCCAGACCGGAAGCCACGCAGATCTTCACATCCAGACCGTTGTAGGGAACGCTGAATTCCCTGATGCCCTCATCGCCCCGTGCGCCGCACTCCGCGATCGCACGCAGGGTTGCCGGGTCGTGGCCCTCGATCAGACGGCGCAGAACCGCTTCCGTCACGCCGCCGGTAGTGCCGAAGATCACGCCGCCGCCGGAGCCGATGCCGAAGGGCATATCGCAGGATTCGGAAGGAAGCGCCTCAAAGTTGATGCCGTGGGCGTCGATCATCCGGATCAGCTCGGTGGTGGTGAGCACGTAATCGGTGTCCTTTTCCTCGTGGGTGTAGCTCTCCTTGCGCTCCGCCTCCATTTTCTTGGCGGTACAGGGCATGACGGAGACTACGACGGTCTTTTTTCCCTTGGCGTTGGCCTCGTCCCGGTAGTAGTCCTTCAGGATGGCGGAGAACATGGCTTGGGGAGAACGGCAGGTGGAGATATTTTCCTTGAATTCCGGATACTCGTTCTCCACGAACTTGACCCACGCGGGGCAGCAGGAGGTCATCAGCGGCAGATTGGCGCCAGCCTTGACCCGCTCCAGAAATTCCGCGGACTCTTCCATAATGGTCAGGTCGGCGGTGTAGGCGGTGTCGAAGACCTCGTCGAAGCCCATGCGGTGCAGCGCCGCTACGACCTTGCCCATGGAGTTCTCGCCCTTGGGCAGACCGAAGGCTTCACCGATGGCCACGCGGACGGCGGGAGCGATCTGGGCGACCACGCGGGTGTTCTTGTCACCCAGCGCCTGCCAGACGTCGGTCATGTTGTGGTGAATGGTCAGGGCGCCGGTGGGGCAGACCACGCGGCACTGTCCGCAGCTGACGCAGTTGGTCATGGCCATCTTGCGGTCGAAGGCGGTGGTCACGGTAGCGTCCGTGCCGCGGTGGGCAAAGGCCAGAACGCCGATCCCCTGAAGCTCCGAGCACGCCCGGACACAGCAGCCGCACAGAATGCACTTGTTGGGGTCGCGGACGATGGCGGGAGAGGAAAAGTCTACGGGCTGGATCTCCCGGTGATTTTCAAAGCGGACATTGTTGATGCCCAGCTGGTAGGCCAGCTTCTGCAGCTTGCACCTGCCGTGCTTGTCGCAGGTGGTGCAGTCCCGGCAGTGGGCGGCCAGCAGCAGCTCCACGATGAGCTTGCGGTTCTTGCGCAGACGCTCGGTATGGGTGTAGATCACCATGCCGTCCCGGGGCTCTTCCGAACAGGAGGCGAAGAAGCGGCCTCTGTCGTCCTCCACCATGCACAGACGGCAGGCGCCGAAAATGGACAGCTCCGGCTGGTAGCACAGGGTCGGGACCTCGAAACCGGCCTTGCGAATGATGGTCAGAACATTCTTCTCGTCGGTAAATTCTACCTTTTTTCCGTTGATTGTAATAGTACCCATGATTGCCCTCCTTACGCTTCGATGTAGATGGCATCAAAGGCGCAGTTTTCCTTACAGGCTCCGCACTTGATACACTTGTTGGAATCAATGGTGTAGGGCTTCTTGACCACGCCGGAGATGGCGTTGACGGGGCAGTTCCGGGCGCACTTGGAGCAGCCCTTGCAGAACGCGGGATTGATGACGTACCGGCGCAGAGCGGTACACTGCTTGGCACGGCACCGCTTATCCACAATGTGCTCGACGTACTCGTCCCGGAAGGTGGCCAGAGTGGACAGAACCGGCAGCGGGGCGGACTTGCCCAGACCGCACAGTGCCATGCTCTGGATCATCTTCGCCAGTTCTTCCAGCGTATCGATGTCCTCCAACTTGCCCTGACCGTTGACGATCCGCTCCAGAATCTCCAGCATCCGCTTGGTGCCTTCCCGGCAGGGGGTGCACTTGCCGCAGGATTCCCGCTGGGTGAAGCTCATGAAGAACCGGGCGACTTCCACCATGCAGGTGTCCTGCCCCATGACCACCATGCCGCCGGAGCCGATGATGGCGTTGTATTTCTTCACGGAGTCAAAGTCCAGAGGAACGTCCAGATGTTCTTCCGTCAGACAGCCGCCGGAGGGGCCGCCGATCTGCACGGCCTTGAATTCCGCGCCGTCCTTCAATCCGCCGCCCACGTCGAAGATGATCTGACGCAGGGTCGAACCCATGGGAACTTCGATCAGGCCGGTGTTTTCAATGGCGCCGGTGAGGGAGAAGGTCTTGCAGCCGGGGCTGCCGGGAGTGCCGATGGACTTAAACCAGTCCGCGCCCTGCAGAATGATCTTGGGGACGTTGGCGTAGGTTTCCACGTTGTTCAGCACCGTGGGCTTCTCCCACAGACCCTTTTCTACGGTTCTGGGGGGCTTGGTTCTGGGCATGCCGCGGCTGCCCTCGATGGAAGCGGTCAGTGCGGAGCCTTCGCCGCAGACGAACGCGCCCGCGCCCCGGTTGATGTGCATATGGAAGGAGAAGTCGGAGCCGAGGATGTTGTCACCCAGCAGTCCCCGTTCCTCCAGCTGGGCAATGGCGTTGCGCAGCCGTGCCACGGACATGGGGTATTCCGCACGGACGTAGATGTAGCCGTTTTCCGCACGGACGGCGTAAGCGGCGATCATCATGCCCTCGATGAGCTTGAAGGGGTCGCCTTCCATAACGGAGCCGTCCATAAACGCGCCGGGGTCGCCCTCGTCGCCGTTGCAGACCACATAGCGCACGGTCTCCTTCTGACGGGCGACCTGCTTCCACTTCCGTCCGGTGGGGAAGCCGCCGCCGCCGCGGCCGCGCAGACCGGAGCGGTCCACTTCGTCGATGGCCTCGTCCCGGGTCATGGCGAACATGGCCTTCTTCAGCGCGTCAAAGCCGCCGGAGGCCAGATACTCGTCCAGAGATTCGGCGTCGAACTTGCCGCAGTTTTCCAGAACGATCCGGGTCTGCTTCGCGATGAAGGGAATTTCATCGGGCTGAACGTAGACCTTTTCGCCCTTCTTGTAGAGCAGGCGCTCGATGACCTCGTCGCCCAGAACGCTCTTTTCCACGATCTCGGCGCAGTCCTCGGGCTGAACCTTTACGTACTGAATGACCTTGTCGCCCTTCTGGATACGCACCAGCGGGCCAAGCTCGCAGAATCCCTGACAGCCCGTCTTCTTGACGCCGACGACCGTCTCGCCGTCGTGGCCGCCGCAGGGAGAGAACACCAGCTCGATGCCGGGGGTCTCTTTTACCAGATCTTCAAACCGCTCATGGATCTTATGGGAGCCGGTCGCGATACAGCCGGTGCCGGAGCAGACCAGAATCCGGCAGGCATAGCTCTGAATCTCCAGCTGCGCCTGAACGCGGGCCTGATTCAGTTCTTCACAAGTTCTGATCATCAGCCTTTCCCCCTCAATTCCGCAATCAACGCCAACGCTTTCTCCGGTGTCATGGAGGGATGCACCTGCTCATTGACCATCAGGGTAGGCGCCAGACCGCAGGCGCCCAGACAGGACACCGTTTCCACGGTAAAGAGCATATCGTCGGTGGTGTGTTTTTTCTTGCTCAGCCCCAGCTCCTTCCAGAGTGCCTCCAGAACCGGGGTAGAGTGGCGAACGTGGCAGGCAGTGCCATCGCAGACCTTGATGACGTACTTACCCTTTGCCTCAAAGGAGAAGTTCTCATAGAAGGTGGCGACCGAGTACGCCTTGGCTTCGGTGATCCCGATCTGCTTGGCAACATAGCTCAACAGCTCCGCAGGAAGATAGCGGTACTCCGCCTGAATATCCTGCATAATGGGGATCAGGGACCGTGCATCCCGGACGTAACGGGAAATGATCTCGTCCGTTTTGCGGTAATAGGATACATCCAGCATGTTTCTTTACCTCCTTGCGCGTTTACGCGCGAATTTGGGAGTATGGCTTACCAAGATTTAGTATATCATAAATCCACAATTTTTCCATGAGCTAAATTCCCCATATTTGTTCATATTTGTTCACATCTTTTGTAAAACACCACATATTCATGCTGAAATTTAATTAAAATCTTTAAAAAAGATTTTAATTGAATTTCAGTATCAGTCACCTTCGGTGACAGCTCTCCCAGAGGGAGAGCCAAGGGGTTGTACCCGCATGTTGGATTGAAAAATGGAACGTACCTGCACGGATACGCCCCATTAACTTTACGACCACCCATCAAATCCGTCGGGCAATTTCCTTCCGGAAGCGCCTACGGCGCGGAGGGCTGTCAACTTGTTTACATTTCCTTTGTCAGTCTGCGGCAGGCCGAGGCCAGCTCCCGCAGGGTGCTGCACGATACCATGGGGCAGATGGACGCCATGGTCTGAACGCTTCTGATATACTGCCACTTCCCCTCCGGGATAGGGTTCAGGAAGATCACCCGTCCCGCCTGACGCTTTGCCTCCCGCACCGCCGCGACCGCCCGGGGCTGGTCGATGGTTTTGGTGTCGGAGAGGATGAGCAGCGTCGCAGACGCCCCCAGCACGCTTGGATGCATGGCACACAGGGTCTCCAGTGCTTCGCCCAAGTCCGTACCCCGTCCGTAAATCCCGGAATCCTTCACATAACTGCGGAACAAATCCATATTTTGCAGCCGGAAGGCGTCCGCTTCCACCGCCGTCTCGGAGAACAGGAACACCCGGGAGCTTTCCGAGACCTGGTTCAGGCTCTGGATGAACCGCAGGGCAAATTCCGAAAACTGCACCATGGAACCGGACACATCGCACAGCAGCACCAGACGCTTCCGTTTGGCGCGCTTCTTCCGGTAGCGCAGGCGGTAAAAGCTGCCGCCGGTTTCCAGTCCCTTACGGATGGTGCGGCGAAAATCCAGCTTTCCCATGTGACCGCCGGAGTGACCCTTGGCCGCCAGCTCCCCGTTGATCTCTCTTGCTACGGCCTGAATCAGCTCGATCGCTTTGGGAATTTCCGTGTCCTTGAACTGGGAAATGTCCCGGTAGAGAATCCCGATCTCCGGGTCCAGCTCCTGCCCGCCCACCCCGGCGTTTTCCATGAGCATCTGCTGCTCCATAATCGCCCGTGTGAATACGGAATGGATGAAATCCCCGTAGAGCTTGGGGTTGCGCTCAGCGGTGCCGCGGTACTTTTCCATGAACCCCCGCAGGCGCTGCCGGGCTTCCTCCGGCATGGCGGCGTAGGTCTCCCGCTGCTTTTCGCTCAAATCCATAGGCTGTCCGTTCAGCTGAAGCTCCTCCTCCGCTTCCTTGCGGTGCTGCTCCAGCTCCTGCTCCCGTTCCATCTGCTCCTTTGCCTGACGGCGGATCTGTTCCTCTGAGAGGAAAAAGCCGTCGAACACCCGGTCAAATGTGATCTGCTCCTCCCGGGATTTGGCGTAGACAGTTCGAAGGGCAGTTTTTACCCGCTCCCGGTCGTCCATGCCCAGAGCGATCAGCAGTCGGGCGGCGTCCTCCGTCTCCTTGGGGCTGACGCTTAGATTTTCCAGATGGAGCATCCGGGAAAAGGCAGACAACTTTTCCAGATAAACGTCCGGCTCAGCCATGGTGATGCCCCTCGCAGCCGCCGCAGTGGCAGCTGCCCATTTCTTCTGCATCCAGCGCCGCCATGTCCTCGTTGTTTTTCAGCACGAATCCGGCGGTTTTCCGCAGGGCGTCGGGGGTCAGCTCCCGGATGCCGAGAGCGTCCAGCGCCGCCGCCCAGTCCAGCGTCTCCGCAATGGAGGGCTTTTTCAGAATGGCCTCGTTGGAGCGGAGCTTCTGCACCGCCAGCGCCACCTGCGCGCAGAGGCGGTCGTCCACATGGGGCAGCTTCGCCCGGAGAATGGCCAGCTCCTTTTCCATATCCGGGTACTCGATATACAGATAGGCGCACCGCCGCCGCAGGGCTTCGGACAGGGGCCTTGCCCGGTTGGAGGTCAGCACCACGAAGGGAACGGAGTTTGCCCGGATCGTTCCCACCTCCGGGATCGTCACCTGCATTTCCGACAGCAGCTCCAGAAGAAACGCCTCGAATTCCTCGTCGGCTTTGTCGATCTCGTCGATCAGCAGCACCACGGGCTTCTCCGAGCGGATGGACTTGAGCAGCGGCCGTTCCAGCAGGTATTCGTCGCTGAACAGCGAGCGGGTCAGCGCTTCCCTGTCCTGGGCGTTCATATTCACCTGAATGGACAATAGCTGCTTCTGGTAGTTCCACTCGTAGAGCGCCTTGCTTTCGTCCAGCCCCTCGTAGCATTGCAGCCGCACCAGTTCCCGGTCAAGGGCGGCGGCCATGACCTTCGCCACCTCTGTCTTGCCCACACCGGCTGCGCCCTCGATCAGCAGGGGCCTGCCCAGCTGCAAAGCCACGTACAGCACCGTCGAGAGCGTATCGTCATAGATATAGTGCTCCTCGTCCATCTTTCTTTTTAATTCTTCCAGATTCATGGGAATCCCTCCTTTTGTATCGATTATACCATAACATTTGGATTTTGCAAAGAAGTATTGCCGTTTCTTTTGCCTCGCATTCTGCCAACCGTATAGCAAAAGCTCTCCCGGATTCCGGGAGAGCTTTGCTTATTCAGATTCAGGACTCCGCCGTGGGCAGATCGGTGTCGCCCTCTCTTAAATACCAGCCGACGCTGTTGGGGATGATGTTGTCGTCCAGACGGAAGACCTTCCGGAGCATCCCGTAATAGGGCAGGTATTTGTCGTGTTCGTCGTACCGCCAGCCGCGGCCATAGGGCTGATCGCCGGTGTACTGGGTCAGGCAGTCGGGGTGAACCTCGGCAAACCGCTTCTGCTCCTCCGCCGAGATCCGCTTGGCGCTGTAGTTCTGGGCGAACAGGGTCTTGACGGGAACATTGTCCAGGGGAGACAGATCTTTGACCTTGGTAAAGCTGATGTTCACCATTTCCAGCTTCTCGCACTGTGCCAGCGGAGTGAGATCCTCGATATTGCCGCAGAAGGCTGCCTCGAAGAATTTCAGCTCTTTGCAGTTGGCGAAAGGCGTCAGGTCGGAGACATAGGCGCTGGAAATGATAATGGCTTCCAGCTTTGGCATTCCCTTCAGGAAGGAGAAGTCCGAAAGGAAGGTCACATCGTTGTGTCCTACGTCCATGAACCGCACGTCCTCGCAGTAGACCAGATTCTGGGCATTCTTGTCCGTCAGCTCGTAGGTGCAGCGGATGACCTCGCAATCGGTCATGCAGCTGCCGCCGCCGTAAGGCACGCGCCAGACCACCTTGGTCTTGTCCCGGTAGTCCTCACGGAGCTGCGCCATGCTTTCATTGGAGATCTTGCAGTTTTCCAGCACGAAGCGGCTGCAGTTCTCCATCAGATCCAGCGCCAGACGGGCTTCCGGCAGCCCCTCCTCGCCAATGTTCACGTTCTTGATGTGAACCTCCGTGGTTTCGGTGGTGGAAAGGGTCTCGCCGTAGAAGTCGAAGACATAGTGGAAGGATGCCGCCGGAGCTGCTTCTTTCAGGGTCTTGACGTCCTCTTTTGTCAGGCCCGTGGTGCCGTCGGATTTCATCAGCTCCACGCTGGTCAGCCCGGAAAGCATACCCAGCTTTTCGCTCACGCCTGCCACATCCCCGGAACTGATTCCGGACAGGTTCAGCTCGGTGGTGTCCATGGTGTACTCCGTGCCGCCGATGTCCACCGTGCAGTCGATGGTGATGTTCCCAAAGGTCGTTTTCAGCTCGTCGATCTGCTCCAGGGTCAGCTCCGGCTTTTTCAGCGTGATTTGCTGCACGTCGGGCAGATATTGGAGATTCTCCATCAGCGTATCGTAGTCATAGTCCCCGACCTCCAGCGCCAGCTCGGTGACCTCCGGCGCGAAGGACTTGCCTCCCAGATTGACTTCGTAAAGAATCTCGCACCCGGGCAGCTGCTGCTTGGCGGATTCCAGAACCGCGTAATCGCTGCAAGCGGTGGCGTCCAGGGTTTTCAGCTTGGGGAAATAGTTCACAAGAATCCGGATATCCTTCTCGGTCAAATCCGCAACCGTCAGCTTCGTGGTATCATTGGGATATTTGCCGACCTGGAAGGGTACGTCCCAGTAAATTTCGCAGTTCGGCAGCTGGGAATGGACGGCGTCATAATGCTCAAAGGAAATGTCCTGCCCCCGCAGATCCAGGGTCTTCGCGTTGATGGGGTAGACCGCGTCCTCGACGAAAATGTGGTTGTTCTGATACCAGAAATACCCCGTGACACCGGCCACCGCCAGCGCCAGAACCAAAACCACGGCAAACAGAATCCACAGTACTTTTTTTGCCAAGCTTCTTACCTCCTGTTCGGGGTCTGCGACCAAAGCGGCCCCCTGTCTTCAAATTGCAATTCATAATACCATATTTCGCCCAAAAAAGCAACACTTACAGGCCGAAATGTGGCTGGAAGATTATGAAGGTTCTATTAAGCGGGTTGCATTTTGTCCTGTCCGATGATATACTGAGATGTACAGGGGAATTACGCCGAAAAGGCGCGCGTTCCCCTGGGTTACTTTTCGCGGAGGAAGCAATATGAAAACAAAAACCGGCCGCATTCTGACAGTGGCGCTGATTTTTCAGCTGCTCGCCTTTTCGGCCTGCGCCGGATGGCTGATATACGATGCCAAGGTCGATCGCAGCGGCTGGGCGGAAAAGGACGGCGTGCGCTTTTATCGGGACTTTCACGCCAAACCCGTTACCGGCTGGCTGGACATAGACGGGCAGCGGTATTTTTTCCTTGAGGGCGGCATTCCCGCCACCGGCTGGCTGGAACAGGACGGCGTTACCCGGTACTTTGGCAGCGACGGTGTCATGCTGACCGGCTGGCAGGCCATCGGCGGAAAAACCTACTGCTTTGGCGATGACGGCGGGATGCTCACCGGCTGGCAGCAGCTGGACGGCGTGCCCTGCTACCTCCCCGATGGCGTTCTCGCCACGGGCTGGCAGGAGATCGACGGAAAGCGGTACTATTTCGGCGACGACGGCAAAATGCAGACCGGCTTCACAAACATCGGCGGGGACATTTACTACCTTGACGAAGGCGGTCAGCCCCTGACCGGAGACGCATTCATCGGTGAAAACCGCTACCATTTTTCCGATGATGGCGTCATGCACACCGGCTGGCTCACCTCCGAGGACGGACTGCGCTACTATCAGGCCGACGGCACCATGGTGACGGCGTGGCAGGAGATCGGCGGAAAGCGGTATTATTTCGACGAAAACGGTGCAGCCACCATCGGCTGGTATCAGGAGGGCGAGTACAACTATTACTTCCTGTCCGACGGCTCTGCCGCCGTCGGCCCCACGGAGATCGATGGGGAGACCCACTTTTTTACCCCCAAGGGCATGGAGGTCATCCTCGTCAACGCCGTCCACCCGATTCCAAGCTACTATACCGTCAACCCCGTGATCGTGGTGGACTGGCACCGGGTCGATCAACGTTGCTACGAGCCGCTGATGCAGATGCTCTCCGATTGCTCAGGCGCGGGGATCGAGTACATCTTCAACTGCGGCTACCGCACCATGCAGGAGCAGACGGACATTCTGGAAAAGCGGACGCAGGAACACATGAAGGAATTTGACCTCGACTTCGATGAAGCCCGGAAAAAGGCGCTGGAAACTGTAGCCGTCCCCGGCACCAGTGAGCATCAGATGGGTCTGGCCGTGGACATCTCGGGGGAGGCCGCCAATATCTGGCTGGCGGAGCATTGCTGGGAGTACGGCTTCATTCTCCGCTACACCGAGGAAAAAGCATCGATCACCGGCATCACCAACGAGCCGTGGCACTTCCGGTACGTAGGCAGGGAAATTTCCATGGACATGAAGGACTCCGGGCTGTGCCTGGAGGAATACCTGGGCGCAGCATAGACGTTGAAAATGGAACACATAAGTACAAATTGGGATTTTCGAGGTACAATATGAGCATAACGGTTAACATATACTATTCAGGGACAAACGGTTCCGCCCGGAAATTTGCGGAAGAAATGATGGCAACCGGTACTGTAGCTGCCATTCGAAGCGAAAAAGGGAATCTCCAATATGCGTATTTCTATCCTGCGGAGGATCCTGAAACAGTCCTGTTGATTGACAGTTGGGAAAGTCAGGCCGCTATTGACGAACACCACCATACCCCAATGATGCAAACAATCATTGCACTTCGGGACAAGTATGATTTGCACATGAAGGTTCTTCGCTTTCTTTCAGATGATGTACCGGAGGCAGATCATGGCTTTATTCGCAGTTAAGCGACCTGCCACATAGCTTCAAAGCAGCATTACGCCGCCGGTTCCCTTTTCGGGAACCGGCGGCGTCCATTTTAATCTCTGCGCAGTGCCTCGATGGGGTTCAGGTTTGCCGCCTTGTAGGCCGGGAGCATACCGAACACCACGCCGATGAAGGTGGAGAACACCACCGCCACGATGATGGCCGGCGCGCTGATGGACACCGGGATCTGCATCATGTTGGAGATCAGCTCCGCGAGGATCACGCCGCTGATGACGCCGATGATGCCGCCCAGACTGGTCAGCACCGCCGACTCCGTCAGGAACTGGAGCAGAATGCGCTTCTTCCTCGCGCCGATGGCCTTCTTCAGGCCGATCTCCGCCGTCCGCTCCGTCACGGACACCAGCATGATGTTCATAACGCCGATGCCGCCTACCAGCAGGGAGATGCTGGCGATCCAGATCAGCTGGGTGTTGGTGGACTGGGACATCTTCTGCAGCTGCTGTGCCTGTTCCAGCATGTCCTGACTGCGGTAGTCGAAGTCGGAATTTTCCGAATCCACGATCTGCTTCTGGGTCAGCAGGTCAGCCGCTTCCTTGCCTGCTGTGGCCATGGTGTCGGTGTTTTTCACCTTGATGGCCACGTTCTGAGGTTCGTCAAACTGGAACGCCGTCGGCCAGACCGTGCTGGGGATGTACAGGCAGCCGGAGGAGGTGTCCGCATAGAGGAGATAGTCCTGCAATGTCTCAATGGTGGGGGTGAACTCCTTGGAAAGGGCAACCACGCCCACCACGGTGAATACGTCGCCCTTGACCTCCAGCGACTTGCCCACGGGGTCTTCCCCGCCGAACAGGGTGGAGACCGTGTTGGCGTCCACCAGCGCCACCTTGCGGAAATTGTCGTAGTCCGCCTGGGTGAAGCCCCTGCCGGACTTGACCTGATAGCCGTAAACCGACAGATAGTGCATATCAATGCCGTAGGTCTCGCCGTTGAAGCTCGTGTTCTGGTAGTACACAAAATCGGAATTGTTCCGGGAGTTGTACAGCGATACTTCCTCCACGCCGGAGATGTTCTTTAACTCCTGCCGGGTCTCCTCGGTGATGACCCGCACGCCGTCGGGGATGGAATTCCAGCTCATGTCATAGGAATACCCCGACTGATTCAGATTGACGGTGACCACGTTGTTGCCCGCGCCGATGAGGTTTTCCTTGATCTGCTCGTTGGTACCCTGAATAGTGGAAACGATGGTGATGATGGCCGCGATGCCGATGATAATGCCCAGCATGGTCAGCACGCTCCGCATCTTGTGTCCCCAGATACCCTGAAAGGCAAGCCGGATATTTTCTATCATAAATTTGCCCTCCTTAGTAACTGTACAGGTCGCTCACGTCGCTCTCCACCGTGGGCGCGCCCTCTTTCAGGTTCTTGCCGTAGGGGAATGCGATGAGATCGTCCACCGTCAGGCCGCTGCGGATTTCGGTATAGCTGCCCCAAAGCGCCTTGCCCGTGGTCACGAACCGCTTCTCCAGCTTACCGCCGGCACCCTGGACATAGACGTAGGACTGCCCGTTCTCGGTACGGATGAAGGGGTTCTCCAGGTAAATGCCGTTCTCGCTTTCCGCGGAGGAATACTGGATATTGACGTACATTCCCGCCTGCAAGTCCGCAGTTTCGTCCACGAAGACCGTGAAGGGATAGTAGGATACATTGGGGTTGCCAGAACCGTTCCAGCCGTCGCTGTTGGTGGGGAAATCGCCCATGGAGACGATCTTGCCGGTATAGGTCATGCCGGTGTTCCAGTCGTTGACCGTGACCTCCTGGCCGATCTGCATCTTGTCCTTTTCCAGCTCGCTGACGCTGCCCTGGATGTAGAATCCGCCGCCGCCGGAGACCTTGATGACAGGCTGATTCTGGGTTTTGGCCTCGTCCTCCGACAGAACGGAGACCACCTTGCCGTCAAACTCGGCGTAGACGTTTCCGTCGCTCATTTCGGTCTGCATGATCTTGTAGTCCGCCTCGGCCATCTTGATCTTGAATTTCGTTTCCTTGATGGTCTTCTCCTGCTCGGCGCGCATCTGTGCCAGCTGCGCGGCGGTATAGCCGCTGCCGGGGTCAGGCATATCCGGGTCAGTGGGATCGGTATTGTCCGGGTCGTCCGGGTCGGTAGCCATGTGGTCAGGGACGCCCGTAGCGTCAAAGAACTGGAAGGTGAAACCACTGCCCACTTTCCTAATGTACATTCCCTGCCAGACCACCCGGGCACCCATGCGCTTGTTGCCCTCCGTGGCCTTGATGACCATGTAGTAGGAATTCACGGTAATGGTAGGCTTCTCGTCAGGGTTTTCCGCAGCCGATGCGCTGGAATGCTCACCGCCTTCGCCCTCGGAGGTTTCCTCCGTGGAAGGTGTAGACGCTTCCGTACTTGGTTGTGTAGGCGGTTCCGTACTCGGCTGCGTAGGCGGCTCTGTACCCGGCTGCGTAGGAGGCTCCGTAGCCGGTTCCGTAGTCGATTCTGTAGTTGACTCAGTGGTTGGTTCCGTAGACGGTTCCGTTGGGTCGGGTTGGTTCTCATTTTGGAATTTCTCCGCCTGTTGCCGTGCCTCTTCCAAAAGGGCGTCATCGACGGTGGGCGTCACGCGGTCACCATTGGCGTTAGTCGTCAGACGGAGCCAACAGATCAGCGCTTTACCCGACTCGCTGCCGTCATAGGCATGGTCGTAGGATAATTCATAGTCTTTTTTCAGATCACCTTCGTCATCCGAATCCTCATCGCTGTTATCAAAATCGTCAGAACTCACGATGGACATGGGTTTCATGTTCTGAATGTCCTTCAGCTTCTTCTGGGCAGTTTCCAAGTCCAGCTTTAGCTTTTCCACTTCCAGCCGCTTGCGCTCCAGCTGGAGGTCGGACAGGGTGGTGTCGAAGGTCATCAGTACGTCGCCCTTTTTCACCTCGTCACCCTGAGCGACTTTCATTTCCGTCACCGTCTGGGTGGAGGAAAGAAACACGGTCTGGATTTTATCCGTGGAGACGGGGCCGTAGCTCTCCTGAGAATCGCCCCAATATTCCGTCATGCCTACGCTGTTAAAGGCAAACACCTTCACCGGCTCCGACCTGCCCCGGCTCACGCCGAACCACACGCCAAGGCCGATGGCCACGACCAGCACCACGGCGGTCACCGTTATGATGATCTTTTTCTTATTCTGCTTCTTCATTCCCGGCACCTCCCTCCTGCTGCTCGTCGTAAGTACGGAGCTGCCCGTCCAGAATGTGGTAGATCTTGTCGGCACACTGGGCAATGGCAAGCTCGTGGGTGATCATGAGGATGGTCATTCCCTCGTCGCTGAGCCGCCGGAAGATATCCATGATCTGGTTGCCCGCCTTGGTATCCAACGCGCCGGTCGGCTCGTCTGCCAGCAAAAGATCCGGCTTTCCCACCATCGCCCGGGCGATGGCAACACGCTGGCACTGGCCGCCGGACAGCTGGTTGGGGAAAAAGTCCATCCGCTCTTCCAGTCCCACGGCCTTCAGCGCTTCCGCAGCCCGCTCCCGCCGTTCCTTCAGGCTCACCCCGGCGTACAGCAGGGGCAGCGCCACGTTGTCCAGCGCGGTGAGCTTGGGCATCAGGTAAAAGCTCTGGAACACGAAGCCCAAGTGCTTGTTCCGGATATCCGCCAGTTCATCGTCGTCCATGTCCTTCAGGTTCTGGCCGTCCAGCTCGTATGTGCCGGAAGTGGGAACGTCCAGGCAGCCGATAATGTTCATCAGGGTGGTCTTGCCGGAACCGGAAGGCCCCATGATGGCGAGGTAGTCGCCCCGCTCCATGGTCAGGTTGACATTTTTCAGCACCCGGACAGGCTCCTTGCCCTGCACATAGTCCTTGCAGATGTCCGTCAGTTTCAGGATGGCCACTTAGCCCACCCCGCCTTCCGTGGATACGGTCTCAGCTGCCGCCGCATCCTCACCGGGCATCTCCCCGGTTTCTCCGGAGATGCTTTCCTCGGGCATCATATCCATGCCCTCAGCGGGCATATCCTCCATGGGCATGTCTTCCATGGGCATATCCATGCCGCCCTCGCCCATGTTGTCCATGGGCGTGTCCGCATTCTCCGACGCCGTCATTTCATGGGTGGTCGGCGCGCCGTTGTGGCACAGCTGCTCGTCGGGGAAGGCGATGTAATCCTCCAGCGTCAGGCCGTCCAGCACGTCGTAGGTGTCCGTTGCCTCATCGTGTTCGCCCAGCGTGATGCTGCGTTTCTCCAGCTTGCCCTTCTTCTCCGCCCACACGTAGGCAGAGCCGTCGTCCTCAAAACAGATAAAGGCGCTGCTGAGGGGCAGACCGGAGGACGTGCCGTCGCCTTCCGTCAGCATTTCCAGGTAAACATGCTGTCCCAGAATCAGGCCGTCGGTGCTGTCCAGCTCCACGTAGAACGGGTACTTGCTGGACGCGGACATGGAATCGGTCGACATACCGTAATACCGGTCGGTGTCGCTCCCCTGAGAGGGGCTTTCATAATCCACCAGCTTGACCGTGCCCGTCCAGGCAGCGGACGGATCCGTCCGGGAGGTGATCTTGATGCGGGTGCCTTCAATAATGCTGCCCCGCTGCAATTCGCCGATGGTACCCTTGACGCGGTAGGAGCCGACCTCCTGAATGGTGATGTACGCCGCAGGGTTGCCGTTTCTGTCGGTGCCGCTTTCGTTGATGGACTGAATGCGACCCTTGATGGGCGACACCACGGTGGCGTTTTTCAGCAGATTCTCCGCCTGGGTGACCTCGGTCTGCTTCGCCTTGGCGTTCAGTTCCGCTTCCTTCATGTCCACCTGAGCGGTCTGGATCTGGATGGTATATTGCAGCTTGTCCGAACCGGACGCCCAGCCGCGCTCCTTTTCCAGCTCCTTGATCTGCTGCTGGTAATTTTCGATGGAAGCGTTCAGCTGCTCCAGCTCCAGCTGCTTCTTTTCCAGACTCAGCTGCAGCTCATCGGTGTCGTACTCGAACAGCTTGTCGCCCTTGTTGACGTCGTCGCCTTCCTTGACCAGTACTTCCTTGACGGTCTTTTCCGAATCCTTCTTGATCTCCGTCACGTTTTCGGAAACGACCATGCCGGGGAACCGATCGCCGGCCGCAATGCCGCCCATTCCCGTCAGATTGGAAACCGACTGCACATACACTGCCGTATCGTTGCTGCCGCAGGCCGCCAGAGAAACGGTCAGGCACAGGATCAGTGCCAGAGCCAGCCATGCTCGAACTTTCATAATTCTGTCCTCCACATGTAAATGTTTCATTTTGTAAACCATATTATAGCGAAAATGCCCGCGGAAATCAACTATCTTGCCATTAAGGATTCATTAAGGGAGGATGGGAATTTCTGTCGGGAAAGGAAACGCCCCGCGCCTGAATGGCGCGGGGCAAGGGGATTATTCCTTAGTCAGCCTATACAGGGGGATTAGCCCATGTAAGCAGCCAGCTGCTCCTGAGCAGCACCGACAAAGTCGTTGATGCCAGCGTCTTCCAGCTTGGACAGGAAGGTGGGCAGAACATCATCGGGGTTGACAGCACCGGACATCAGGTTGAAAGCGTACTCGGCGTAGACGTTGGACAGAGCAGCAGCTTCGGTGCTCAGCTCGGAGGAGTCGAAGATGAAGCCGCCCATGGGCAGAGGCTCAGCCGCGTCGTAGTAAGCGGCGAAGCGATCCCAGAAGTCAACGCCCTGTGCGTCGGTGGGGGGCAGGATACGGACGTTGCCCATACCGTTGGTCCAGGGGGAGTAGTTGGCACGGTTCTCGGGGATAAAGGTGATGGTGCCGTCGCTGTTCTTATTGTAGGTGAAGCCCTCGGTACCATAGTTCATCATGGTCATCAGCTCGGGATCGGTGTTCAGCAGGTTCAGGAACATCAGAGCCCGCTCGGGGTTAGCGGAGGTAGCGGAGATGGCGATCATAGCGCCCTGGCCGGAGGTGCAGTCCATGTAGGCAGCAGTCTCGGGAACCATGCGGACGTCGATACCACGGGCCTTGGAGAAGTCCAGTTCGCAGCCGAAGGCGTAGGACTGGGTGCCGAACAGGTAGTCGCCAGTGGACTGGGTAGCGGTACGGTAGTCGTTAGCGGTAGCGGTGGACTGGCAGCTGGGGGAGATGAAGCCCTTCTGAGCGTACTCATAGGTCTTCGCAGCGAACTTGGCAAACTCATCGGTAGCAAACTTGTTCACGATGGTGCTGCCGATGTCCTTGGAGGGATGCTCGGCGTCGTAGTAGTAGGACAGAACAGCGCCGGAGGACAGGTCGCCAGTGATGATGGAGGAATGCGTGACCATTCTCTCAAGAACGACAGGCTCGATCAGCAGGGGGTAGAAATCCTTGCCCTTCAGATCCTTAGCCTTCTGCAGCATTTCCTCGAACTCGGGGGAGTAGTAGTCCAGGTGGCCGGCGCAGACAGCGTCAACGTCGTAGCCCAGCTCAGCCAGCAGGGTGCCGTTGACATCCCAGCAGTTCTGAGTAGCGGTGTCCTTCAGGCCGGGAACGGCATAGATGCCCAGGCCGTCGTAGCCGTTGGTCTCGGCGCAGTCCCAGATGCCCTGAGGAATGGCGGCCTTCAGCTCGGGAGCGTAGGTGTCCAGCATGTCGTCCAGCTTGACCCAGTAGCCGTCCTTGGCGTACTTGTTGTACTCGTCAGCGGACCAGTTGCAGGTGAAGTACATATCGACCTTGTCGCCGCCAGCCAGAGCGGTAACGGTGGCCTGATCGAAGTCGCCCCAAGTGCCCCAGATGGGCTCGATGGTGGCATTGATCTTATCCTTCAGATAAGCGTTGACGGACTCCATGACCTTCTCGGAAGCGTCAGGAGTGACGGTGCTGCCGTGGAACCAGATCTTCAGGGTGACGGGCTCCAGCTCAGCTGCGGTAGGAGCAGCAGTCTCGGCGTTGTCAGCAGCGGGAGCATTGTCGGGGGCGGCGGTGGGAGTGGTAGTGCTGGTGCCGCAAGCGGCCAGACCAAGTACCATTACCAGAGCCAGCAACAGGGCCAGTAACTTTTTCATGTGTCTTCCTCCAAATAAAATTTGTTTTCACTAAACAGCCAGACGTGGCTGCATTAGCCATGGATTGCGCCGATACGTGATATCGGCGGACTTGGGTACTGCCTTCTTTGGAATCAGCCCTTCACGGAGCCGACCGTCAGGCCGGAAACGATGTAGCGCTGGAAGAAGGGATAGGCGCAGGCGATGGGAACGACGATGAACACCACCAGAACCATCCGCAGCGCCTGGGACGGCATTTTTGCCGCTTCGGCGATGGCGTCCGGGCCCAGCATACCGGCCATACGGTTTAAGTATTCCGTGTTGTTCTGCAGCTCCATCAGCAGCGCCTGCAGGGGCTGCAGGACCTTCTTCTGCTGAATGTACAGCAGGGAGTTGAACCAGTCGTTCCAGTAAGCCAGAGCGTTCAGCAGAGCGATGGTGGCAATGCCGGGCTTGGCAATGGGGACGACCACACGGAACAATGTGGAATATTCGCCGCTGCCGTCAATGGTGGCTGCTTCGATCAGCTCCAGAGGGACACTGCTCTTAAAGAAGGAGCGCATCACGATGATGTTGAAGGGGCTGACCAGCAGGGGGACGATCAAAGCCGCATAGTTCTCGCTCAGTCCCAGCAGCTGCTTGCTGACGATGTAGGTCGGCACCAGACCGCCGCCAAAGATCATGGTGAAGAAGCTGAGGAAATTGAAGAAGCTGCGGAATTTGAAGTCGGGACGGTACAGGACGTAGGCGTACATGGCGCACATGGTAGTGCTCAGCACCGTGCCGATGACCGTGATGTAGATGGAGTTAAAGTAGGAGCGCCAGATCTGGGGCAGCTTATTGAACGCATACTGGTAAGCGTCCATGCTCCAGCTGGTGGGGATGAAGGAATAGCCGATAGTGGTGATGGATTCCTTCGACGAGAAGGAAATAATGATAACGAAGAGGAAGGGGATGATGCAGCAGACGGAGAACAGACCGATCAGCACATGAAAGACCGCTTCGGTTCCCACGCTGACGCAATTCAGGCGGAGGTTTTTCTTCTTTTCAGCCATTTTGAATACCCCCTTAGAACAGGCTGCTTTCGGAATCGATCTTCTTTACGATTCCGTTGGCCGTCAGGATGCAGACGAAGCCAAGCACATTCTGCAGCAATCCGGCCGCGGAAGACTGTCCCGGGTCACCGGTCGCCATGTAGGCGCGGTAGACGTAGGTATCAATGGTCTGGGTCACGGAGAACAGCGCGCCGTTCTGCATGGGAACATTGTAGAACAGGCCAAAGTCAGAAGCGAAGATCTTACCAACGTTCATGATGAACAGAATGGCGATCATCGTGCGCAGATGAGGAATGGTCACGTGCAGCACCTGCTGCCATTTGGTAGCGCCGTCAATGGCGGCGGCTTCATACTGGTTTGTGTCGATGCCGGTGATAGCCGCGAGGTAAAGGACTGTGGAGTAGCCCACATTCTTCCAGAGGTTCGCGAACGTCAGGATGAACGGCCAGGGGCCGGGGGTCGTATACCACGAGGTGCGGGCATGTCCCGCGGCTTCCTGCATGGCGGGGATCATGCCGTACTGGGCGTCCAGGAAGGCGTTGAGGAAGTAGCTGACCACGACCCAGCTCAGGAAGTAGGGGAAGAACATCATGGTCTGGTAAGCCTTCTTGAAGAACTTTCTGGTAATCTCGTTCATCATGATGGCGAAGGCCACGGGAATGATGACGCCCAGAATGATGAAAACGATATTGTAGGCCAGCGTATTGCGGATCATGACCCACGCGGAGTCAGTCTTGAACAGGAACTCGAAATTCTTGAATCCCACCCATTTACTGTTGATCAGATTGCTGATAAAGGAGGGATTGCGGGGGTTGACCTTGTAATTCTTGAACGCCAGCACGATACCGCCCATGGGCAGGTAACGCAGCAGCAGCAGCCAGATTGCCACGGGAGCAACCATGGTCAGAAGTACCAGAGTTTTCTTGTTCTTCTCAAACCAGCTCGGGGACGTGGTTCTTGGCTCCAGACGTTCGGTGGTTTTTGTAGCCATTCACTTTTCACCCATCTTTCATAGGATTCACAGTTTTGCCGTTCCGGCAGTCGTTTCATTTATCTATATTTTACAGGCATTGCCTGGAATTGTCATGAGACGGCCTTGTTGTTTTTTGTTTTTGCTTGTGGGATTCCACAATTCGGTACAAACAGAAAAGGCGGCGATCGACATTTTGCACAAATTCGATCGCCGCCTATTGGTCACAATGACCTTATCTCTATTCTCTTTATTTTAGTGTGTTGCGGTACTCGTTGGCGCTCATGCCCTCCTGCTTTTTGAAGGTTCTGGCAAAATGCGCCGTGTCCGCGTAGCCCACCCGCTCGCCGATCTCGCCGATCTTCAGTCTCGGGTCAAGCAGCAGTTCTTTTGCCTTCTGGATGCGCACGGTGTTGAGGATGTCGTAAAAGCTCTGACCCGTGTGCCGGTTCAACAGCTTCGACAGGTGCCACTGGGAAACATAACAGCAGTCCGCCACCGCCTGTAGTGTCAGCTTTTCCGCGTAATGCTCCTCGATGTAGGCCATCGCCTGATTGACGATGAAGCTTCCCGCGCCGTGCTGCTCCTCCTCCGGTTCTTCCTCCTGATGCCGCAGCTGGGACTGGGCATCCAGGCGTGTGGTCATGGTCACAAGCGCTTCCTTGATCTCATCCATTTTGGAGGGCTTCAACAAAAACCGGGTGACACCCAGACGAATTGCCTGCTGGGCATAGGAAAAGTCCTGATAGCCGGTCAGCACCGTCACCTGCATGCCCGGGAACTCACTGCGCAGCGCCGCCAGCATGGTCAGGCCGTCGGCTCCGGGCATGCGGATGTCGGTGAACAGGATATGGGGCTGCAATTTCCGGATCAGCGCCGCGCCTTCCTCGGCGCCGCTGGCCGTTCCCACGACCTCGCAGCCGTAGTCCGCCCACTTGATGACCCGCCGCAGGCCTTCCACAATGATATTTTCATCGTCAATGAGAACTACCCGATACATCGTATCCGCTCCTTTTTCTTTCTTCCGGGGCACGCTGCGCCCGCCTGAGTCCGGTTAGAAGCCCATCATCCCGTAACTGTATCAACAGTTACGGGATTTTTTACATGTAAAAAACCTATTCGTTTCTCTGGATAGCCAGAGCTACCGCCTTTTCGGCGGTCATCTGGCCGGTGACCACCTTCTGAATATTGGTAAAGAGGGTGCTCTTGGCCTCCGCGCTGATGGCGTCCTGCACCGCGGGGCTGACCTCGGTCAGCTGGGCGTTGGTCTCCGCCGCGGACTGCTCCAGACTGTTCAGGCCGACGGGACTTGCGCCCTCGATCAGCGCCGTGACCTCGGTCTTGATAAAGGTGCTTAATATCTCATTGGACGTCAGCATTTCCACAAACTGCACCGCCGCGTCCCGTTTTTCCGGGTCTTTCCATGCCTTGCGGGTGATGAAATAACCCATGGAGATGCCGCCGATGCCCTCGGTGGCCTTCCGCTCACCCTTAGCCGGCACGAAGCGCACCGCCATGTCCTCGATCTTGTCGCCGTACAGCTCCCCCAGATGTCCCACCTGCCAGGAGCCGTCCACCAGAAACGCCGCCTTTCCGTTGCCGAATAGGGAGACGGTCTCCTCGTCGGTGGCCGTCAGGGTGTTGGGCGGGAAATAACCCAGATCGTACAGCTCTTTAATATCATTCAGCGCCGCGACCCATTTCCGGGACACCTCGTCGTCCTGCAGATTGCCGTTTTCGTCCAGCGTGGGAACCTCCAGATGGTTTTCCACCGTCCCGTTGTTCATAACGGCAAACTCAAACAGATAATGCGGCACCTCCACCAGCGAACAGGCAATGGGGATGTAGCCGCTGCCTTTGATGGTCTCGCAGTCGGAAAGGAACTGCTCCCACGTGTAATCCGCCCCCGGCACCGAAACGCCGCAGGCCTCCAGCACCGACTTATTGACAAAAAGATTTTCCCAATATCCGGCGGCAGGAACGGCGTAATGCTTTCCGTCCGCAGCCTCCGCGAGCATGGACTGCTTCATATTGGAAGCGTAGTCGGGGTAAACCTCCCGGATGTCCTCAATGGAGATCACCCGCCCGGCGTTGATGATGGGATCGGCATCGGCGTTGGTGAAGAAAAACAGCACGTCCGGCTCGGAGCCGGTCTCGAAATCCGCCAGCACCTTGGCCTTCCAGCCCTCGTTGGAGGTAGCCGAACCGTCTCTTACTTTGTTGCCGGTGGCCGCTTCATAGGCGGCTACCGCCGCTTCAAAGGTGCCGCGGCTGCCGTCGTCGCCGCCGTAGGAGGTGACGACTTCCAGTGTGACTGCCTGCTTTGCCTGGGTAGCTGCTGTCTGCTCCGGAGACGCAGACGAAAAAGCACAGCCGCTCAATCCCAAGGCCAATACCAGTGAAACGGCTACCAGTCTTCTTTTCATAGATCGGCTTCCTCCCTTTTCTCTTTCATGGCAACTTACCCATACAGCTCCCCTAAATTATACCGCTTTCAGGTGATTCTGTACAAGTCCATTCTTCGCCTTTGCTTGGCTTTTTTTGACTGTCGTTGTCATTTTTGTCTTTGCTTGTGCTTTTTTTACTGTCCGGCAGGGATGACGACCCGGGCGAGGACCGTTCCGGCTCTGGTCTGATCCAACGTCAGCGTTCCCTCGTCGCCGTAAATCAGGTTCAGCCGCTGGCTGACGTTGCGCAGTCCTACCTGACCGCCGGCAGCCGCTCCCTGAGCGGACTGCTCCAGCAGAGACTGGATCTTCTGCCTGTCCTCCTGCGTCAGAGTGCCGTCATGCTCCACTTCCAGCACCACCTTGTCCGTCTGCCGGTAGGCTCTTACCCACAGATCGCCGCCCCGGTTGGCGGTGATGTCATGCTCCACCGCGTTTTCCACCAGCGGCTGCAGAACCAGCCGGGGTACAGGCAGCGCGAGGATGGATTCATCGATGTCCTTATGCACCCGGAAGCCTTCGCCCAGCCGTTCCCGGATGATGTACAGGTACGCGTCCACGTACCCCAGTTCCTCGGAAAGGGGGATTTTCGTCCGGCCGTTCCGATCCAGCGCGGCCTTCAGCATGGTGGACAGGGACTCGATCATGGCGCTGACCCGTTCGTTGTCTGCCATTCTGGCTTCCCAGTTGATGATTTCCAACGTATTATTCAAAAAATGGGGGTTGATCTGGGATTGCAGCGCCTTGATGTTCGCCTGCTGGGTGGCCTGCTGCTCCAGATACGCCCGCTCAAACTGCCGCTGAAGCTCCGCCGACATGGCGTTGAACTGGTCAAACAGCTTTTCAAATTCCCGGTTGGGGGCTTTCTGCCCGATCTCATAGCCTCGCTCGCCGCTTTTCACCAGCTGATACGCCTGTCCCAGCACTTCCATGGGACGGGTGACATGGCGGTAAAACAGGGCAATGGTCACGAGAGACAGAGGCAATATCAGCAGCACCACGCTGCCGATGGCCCAGCGCATCCACGGATTTTCCCCGAAAATGTCGTATTCTTCCCTGTCCGCAGAGAAGCCGATGATATGTCCCTCGGTCTTGGCCTGATAATGTACGTTCCCGGTCTCCTCCGCCGCCTCCACCAGACTGCCGTCTGCGGCGATGGTGAAGCGGTAGCCGTCCAGACTGTATTGCAGATTCCCCACCCGGTTCACCGAGTCCAGCGGAAGGAACAGGTTTCCCGGCTGCAGCAGCATCACCACGCTGGCATATGGGGTGAAGGTGCTGTCCAGAAGGTTTCGCGCCATGTACATCTGCCCGTCGATCAGCAGCAGGCGGATGTCCGTGTCCGCGTCTTCCATTTCCGCCATGATCTGCGGGGCACATTCGCGGCACTGACGCAGAAGGCCAAAGCTGGTGGTACCGTCGCTGAGGACATAGGCGCTGGCATCCACGTTCCAGAAGTGGATGAACACCGCCTGATAAATTTCGCCTCTGGTAAAGCTCTGGCTCAAGTAGTCGGTGACGGTGCCGTACAGTCCGGCGCTGTCGCCGTTTTGCAGCCAGGTGCGGTAAGCGTCCCGCACGGTGCCGTCGTAGGATACTGCCTTGGAATCGTCGATGGCGTCCTCGAAGCGCATCTGCACCAGCCGCAGAGCATTCGCAGCGCTGCTGTCGATCTCCTGCTGCACGGACTGCCGGTAGTTCTCATTCAGCAGCACACCTGCCAGCGCCACCACAATAAAAATGGGCACCAGCCAGCAGATCAGTATGGTCATCAGGAAGCCCGTCCTAAGGGACGTTTTTGTTTTTTTCATGGCGTTCCCCCGCTCTTCCCGTGATGCTATATCACGCCGGAAATGAAAAAAAGAAGCGTTTTTACGCGCTTTCCTTTCTTTTTCGTGTTGGGGCAGGAAAATCCATTCCTGCCCCAATACATTTTCACTATTTTGCGGCCTTCAGCGCCTTGCGCTCGGCCTTGGTCTTGCAGAAGCACTCCAGCTCCGGCACCAGAAGGATGCAGATCACCGCCGCCGTAAAACCGCCGTTATACAGGCAGAACCCGCCGTGGAGATTGGGGACGGAGGTAACCAGGAAATAGTGCATCACGGCCGCAACCATGCCCCAGAACCAGCCGTACTTGCTGGTAATGGGACTCAGGCCGTTGGCGAAGCACAGTCCCACAGCGATGGCCTGGGCGTTGATCACGAAGGTGAAATTGCCCCCCGCCAGTCCTGACAGTCCGCTCGCCAGGAAGGACGCCAGCACGTATCCCAGCATAATCGGCCAGACGTTGCCGGGATGGGAGCCGGAATTGCAGGTGGCCAGCATACAGAAAATGATGCCCATCGTCACGCCGTTGAAGGAAGCGCCGATGAGGTTGTAGTAAGCCAGAATGAACAGGCCGAACACGCCCACGTTCATCAGGAACACTTCCGTACCCATCTGGGAAGAAACGGAACCGACGTGCTCCGGGGCGGTCAGCAATGCCCAGTACTGCTTCGGCTTGCAACCCATGGCCAGTGCGAACACGATGCACAGTCCGAACAGGATGCCGCAGAACAGATTCACCGTCAGCCGGGACGCCACCTGCAGGGTATCCGCAGAGGGAGCCGCAGGCAGGTCAACGCCCAGCGTCTTATACAGCGTGGCATTGAGGAAAAACGCGGCCAGGCCCACCGGCAGTGCGGCGGAATACAGGTCGAAACCCTTATGCACCTTCGGGGAATGTGCCAGCCCCGCGGGCAGGAAAAAGCCGATGCAGAAGCCCACGATCAGTGTCACCGCCAGCCCCGGCAGGTTGAAGCCCACCGCCTCGGCATTGGGATAGCGCACCAGCAGATCGCTGATGAGCGGCGCAATGCCGGTAGAGAACAGCATGGCGTTGACGTTTGCGCCAAACTTTTCCTTCTTCACCAAGCAGTAGATGACAACGCCCAGCACCGTCGGCCAGATGTTCAGAATGTTGATGCCCCAGGAGCAGAAGCCAAGGGTCAGCACAAAGGCCAGAGTGGAAACATTATTGGGCGTCGCGCCGCACAGGGCATACAGCCCCAGACAGCACAGTCCCACCAGTCCCATGTTCAGGAACGTCGCGGCATAGCCGCCCACGGCAAAATAGTTGGTAGAGATTTTTGCCGGCTGGCTGAGAATCTGCCACAGGCCGGAAAACATGGTATTCCTGTCCGGCATACACACTGCCGCAATGAGAAACGCGGCGGAAAAGAAGCCGAAAAACAGCTTCAGAAACGCGCCTTCCTCCAGATTTTTTAATTTTTTCATAAAAGCACCTTGCTCTCAATATTGAATTTGAATGTCCATAGACAAAAAGGGCGACCCAGCGTGGAAACTGAATCGCCCAGACGGTCGGCAGGCTTTTCTCTGCGCTCCCATGCGGTGTAAACCCGCGAATCCGTCAGTTACGCAGAAGCCAATATGGCGTTATACTCTTTCGGCAGCCTCCACCACGTGCTTCATCAGCACGGAGGTGGTCACGGAGCCGACGCCGCCGGGAACGGGCGTGATGGCCTCAACGATCGGCTCGACCTCGTCAAACTTGGCGTCGCCGGCGATGCCGCCCTTGCCGCCCTTGGCGTTGATCTTGTTCTCGTCCCAGTTGATGGACACGTCCACGACCACCTGTCCGGGGCGGACATAGTCCTTGGTCAGGCTGTTCAGCACACCGGCGGCGGAAACAATGATGTCCGCGTTCCGGCAGATTTCAGCGGTGTTCACCGTCTTGGTATGGCAGACGGTAACGGTGGCGTTCTTGCCCATGAGCATCATGGCGGCGGGCTTGCCGACCACCAGGCTGCGGCCGATGACCACGGCGTTCTTGCCCTTGCAGTCGATGCCGTAGTAGTCCAGAATCTCCATGCAGGCGGCGGGGGTGCAGGGGGCGAAGCCCAGACCGTTCAGTCCCTCAAACACACCGGCGTTGGACAGATGGGTCATGCAGTCCACGTCCTTCTTGGGGTCGAGGCGGTTGCAGATCTCGTTCTGGTCAGCCTTCAGGTGCTTAGGCAGGGGGCGGAACATCAGCACGCCGTGGATGGAATCGTCGGCGTTGACCTGATCGATGACCGCGAGAACGTCTTCCTTGGAAGCATCCGCAGGCAGTTCAAACTTCTTGACATCCACACCCACCAGCTCGGCGCGCTTGGTCGCGCCCTTCTCGTAGCTCAGGTCGGAGGGATCCGCGCCCACACGGACGATGCCCAGAGTGGGGATGATGCCCTTTTCCCGCAGCGCGGCGGTACGGGTCTGCAGATTCGCGTTCAGGGCATCGGTAACTTCCTTGCCCAGCAGTAACTTAGCCATAATATGTTTCCTCCAATATGTTCGTTGTGGGGCTTACTGACCGAAGCCCGCCTTGACGTCGTTGAAGATCTCGTCCGCAACGCTGCAATACTTGTTCAGCATCACGTTGGCATGGCGGTTCATGTCCTCCGCCACTTCCCGGTTCTTCAGGCTCTTGGTGTTGATGAACACGTTCAGAGACGCGGCCTGCAGGGCTGCCTTGCAGCACACGGCGGCGCATCCGGCGTCGGAGACTGCCAACCGGGAGCCCTTCGCGGCAAACACGGCAACGCAGTCCAGCGCCTCGCAGCACAGCTCCATGATGTGCATGGGCACCGCGCAGGCGGTGATGGTGGCTTCCTCCAGAATCTTGTCCCGGTTAGGGTCGTCCTTGGGAATGCCGTAAGCCTTGGCCAGAGGAACGAAGCCCTTGTCGTCGGCTTCTACCTGATCCAGCAGCTGCTTCTGCAGATCGTCACATTTTGCTTTCAGCGCAAGAATTTCGTCCTGCACGTCGGCATATTTCTTCTTGCCGACGGTGAGAGAGCCGACCATGTTGCCCAGTGCGGTGCCGATGGCGCCCACCAGAGCAGCCGCGCCGCCGCCGCCGGGAGCCGGGGCGTCAGAAGCCAGAACCTCCACAAATCTGCGGCAGGATTCCAATGTCATGTCCATAGGTCAAATTTCCTTTCAAATAGGAAAGCTCTGAACCAATCGGCGAGAACTGACAGTGAGAAATTTTTCACCAGATGAAGATTTCAGAAGCGGAGAAATACTGTATGTACCCGCAAGGGGTATGCCGCATCCGTAAGCCGGCTTATGCCGGCAACGGCTACGCTATATTTCCCGCTTTTGAAACCGCACAGCTGGGGAAAAGACCCGCTGCTCAGCCGAAGTCGATTGATTCAGGGATTCCAAAATAATCATGGTTCCAGAAACAGGAGCTGTCCCTGCTCCGTTGGCGCGGGAGGCGCTTCTCCCACCCATACCGCCAGTTCCTCCAGCGTCTCTCCGCCCCAGTCTTCCGGTGCAAAACAGGCAGGTGGAAGATGAAAATAGGCGTGGATATGGCTATGCCCCTGAAAGCTCCGCTCCTCGGCGAAAATTTCCCGCCAGTCAGAGCCGTCGGAGCCGTAAAAACGCACCGTAACGGCGGCGTCCTCCCCCTGATTGTCCACCATCAGCAGCAGATTCATGCCCTGACTCCGGTGGGCCGGGTTCTCCGCGGGGATGAACGACAAATAGTGAATACCCGCCATAAAGTCTCCCAATGAAACAAGTCCAAAACCGTAAAAGCACAGGCGGGGGGCCGCCTGCGCTTTTTACGGTACTATGAATCAGAACAGGCCGGAGATCTTGCCGGTCTCGTCCACATCGATACGCTCAGCGGCAGGTACCTTGGGCAGGCCGGGCATGGTCATGATCTCGCCGGTCAGAGCGACCAGGAAGCCGGCGCCGGCGGAAACCTTCACGTTGCGCACGGTGATGGTGAAATCTCTGGGTGCGCCCAGCTTGGTCTGATCGTCGGTGAAGGAATACTGGGTCTTGGCCATGCAGATGGGCATGTGATCGTAGCCCAGCTCGGTCAGGGTCTTGATCTGCTTCTCGGCATTGGCGGTGAAGTTCACGCCGTCGGCGTGGTAGATCTTCTTGGCAATGGCCTCGATCTTCTCCTTGATGGAGCAGTTCAGCTCGTAGGAGAAGGTGAAATCATTGGGCTGCTCGCACAGACGGATGACTTCCTTGGCCAGCTCTACGCCGCCTTCGCCGCCCTTGCCCCAGACTTCGGACAGAGCAACGTTGACGCCCAGCTCCTTGCACTTGGTCTCGATGAGCTTCAGCTCGGCCTCGGTGTCGGTGGGGAAGCGGTTGATGGCGACCACGCAGGGCAGCTTGTAGACGGTGGTGATGTTGGAAACGTGCTGCAGCAGGTTGGGCAGACCCTTTTCCAGAGCCTCCAGATTCTCCTTGCCGGTCTCAGCCTTGGGCACGCCGCCGTTGTACTTCAGGGCACGGGCAGTGGCGACCAGAACCACGCAGGAGGGCTTCAGACCCGCCATACGGCACTTGATGTCCAGGAACTTCTCGGCACCCAGATCGGCGCCGAAGCCGGCCTCGGTGATGGCGTAATCGCCCAGCTTCAGAGCGATCTTGGTAGCGGTCACGGAGTTGCAGCCGTGGGCGATGTTGGCGAAGGGGCCGCCGTGGACGAACGCGGGGGTATGCTCCAGCGTCTGAACCAGGTTGGGCTTCAGAGCGTCCTTCAGCAGAGCGGCCATAGCGCCCTGTGCGTGCAGGTCACCGGCGGTGACGGGCTTGCCGGCGTAAGTATAGCCGACCACCAGGCGAGCCAATCTGGCCTTCAGGTCGTTGATGTCGGAGGCCAGGCACAGAACCGCCATGATCTCGGAAGCCACGGTGATGTCGTAGCCGTCCTCACGGGGGGTGCCGTTGACCTTGCCGCCCAGGCCGTCAACGACGAACCGCAGCTGACGGTCGTTCATATCGACGCAGCGGCGCCAGGTGATCTGACGGGGGTCGATGCCCAGAGCGTTGCCCTGGTAGATATGGTTATCGAGCATCGCAGCCAGCAGGTTGTTGGCAGCGCCGATGGCGTGGAAGTCACCGGTGAAGTGCAGGTTGATGTCCTCCATGGGGACGACCTGTGCGTAGCCGCCGCCGGCAGCGCCGCCCTTGACGCCGAACACGGGGCCGAGGGAAGGCTCACGCAGAGCAACCATGACGTTCTTGCCGATACGACGCATGGCGTCAGCCAGACCGACGGTCGTGGTGGTCTTGCCCTCACCGGCGGGGGTGGGGTTGATAGCGGTGACCAGAACCAGCTTGCCGTTGGGCTTGTCCGCCATGTCCTTCAGGATGTTGTAGTCAACCTTGGCCTTGTAGTTGCCGTACTGCTCCAGATACTTCTCATCCACGCCCGCGGTCTTGGCGATCTCGCGAATGTGCAGCATCGGGGTCTCCTGTGCGATTTCGATGTCAGATTTGAATCCCATTGTTAATACACTCCTTGTAGTTTGTTGGTGCCTACCGTTTTCTGTGGATCGGCCCATACAGGATTTATGCAGCTGCCGTTGCAATGGCTCACTGCACACATTCTATTCGGTACTTAAGTACCGAAATAAGAATACCACTTCCCGGCGGAAATGTCAATATCTGTCGGCCACATTCCTGAGATTTTTATCAGAATTTTACAACCGCCTTGAGAACGTTCACCGCTCCGGCTTCCGGCCGACCGTAAACGCAATGCGCACCGCCTCCGTCTGGGAGGTAGACACCGTCAGCACCGCCGTGCCGGTCTGTCCGGTGGTTCTGACGTAAGTACCCGTCATGCCGCCCTCTGCGGTGACGGTCTCCGGCCCTACCCGCTCCGCCGCGCCTTCCAGCCGGAACGTCACCGGGAGCTGGGCGTAGGGCGCCGGGCTGCCGTATTCGTCCAGAATGCGGACGCGCACCGCCGCCATATCGTAGGTGTCCCCTTCCGTCAGCTCCGTGTGGCTGGGTGTGACCTCCAGATGCAGCTTCGTGCTGGGGCACAGGGTCACGGAGGAAACCACTTTCCCGCCCTTCAATGCGTCCAGCCGCCACACGGTGGACTCCCCTCCCCAGTTGCCCACGTATTTTCCGTAGAGCTTCTGAGCATCGGCAAAGGTCAGGCCGTATTTTGTCATGGCGACACCCATCCGGGCGAGATCCGCCGGGGGCAGATGGGCAAGGCCGTGCTTGCGCACTGCCAGCAGGCAGGCACGCAGAAGGTCGGCCTTCTTTTCGTCAAAGCCCTCCTGCGTCTCCAGAAGCTCGCCGATGATGTCGTCCAGAATCATAGGCGGATGGGGCAGTCCGGGGTAGTCCCCGGTGCGGAGGGTCGTGACATAATTTCCGTTCTTGTACAGCCGGACGGAGTCGGCATTGGTCAGCACCGCCGAATCCCCGATCTGTCCGCCGGGATAGTCGCCGATGTCCATGGGCGTACAGGCCGTCAGCACCGTCGTCCCCTCTCCCTGACTGGCGTACAGCGCCGCTGCGGGCTTGGGATTGCGGAAGGCGTCCATGACGCCATGGTAGCATACCCGGTCGCCGGAGCCGAAATCCTTGTGAGTGGGGTAGTCGAACATGCACCAGCCGAAGCAGCCCACATGGCCGCCGTCGGCTGCGGCGTCGCTCTGCACCCTTGCATGGCGCAGCGCCTGCGCCTGCCGGTGGCTCCAGGTGTCATAGGACTTGGTAGGGTACATGTGACCGGTATGCTCGGAGATCAGCAGCGCCTTTTTCCGGCTTTGCATAACGGTACGCCTGGGCTTGCAGCCGGGATTGTCTCCGGTGTGGGAGAAGTCGTTGTAGGCGTAGACGTCCTCCAGCAGGTGGCTCTTTTCCAGGAACCGCACGCCGGAGGTGGCCCGGCTGGGGTCAATCTCATGGGCAGCGGCGTTGGTGCGGCGGTACAGCTCGTCGTCGTCCTGGCTTTCGTTGATGCGCACGCCCCAGAGGACGATGCTGGGATGGTTGCGGTATTGCAGCACCATCTCCCGGGTGTTTTCCACCGCCTGATCTTTCCAGTTTTCTCCGCCTATGTGCTGCCAGCCGGGAATTTCCGTGAACACCAGCAGTCCCAGTCGGTCGCATTCGTCGATAAAATACTGGCTCTGGGGATAGTGGGAAGTGCGCACCGCCACGCAGGCAAGCTCCTGCTTCAGGATCCGCGCGTCCTCCCGCTGGAGCCGCTCCGGAACGGCGTAGCCCACATACGGCCAGCACTGATGCCGGTTCAGGCCACGCAGGAAAGTCTTCTTCCCGTTCAGGTAGAAGCCGTCCGCCTTGAATTTGGCGGTACGGAAGCCCACCTTGACCTCCCGCGTATCCATCACCCGGCCGATTTTCAGCATGGACACCCGGCAGGTGTAGAGAATGGGATGCTCCGTGTCCCAGCTCTTGACGCCGGGACAGCTGATGGTAATGATACCCCCGGCGGTGAATGCCTTCTTCACCAGCACCCGCTCGCCCTTCTGCAGCTCCACCAGAAGAATGCACCCTTCGGCGTCCTGCAAAGTGGGCTTGATTTTCAGGGTGGTCAGGTCCGGGGTCGTTATGTACAGATCTTCAATATAGCTCTTTTCCCGGACGTCCAGCCAAACCTCCCGGTAAAGTCCGCCGTAGGTCAGATAGTCGATGACAAATCCGAAGGGCGGCACCGCGCCGTTCTCCGTGGTGTCCAGCTTCACCGCCAGCCAGTTTTCTCCGCCCAGGACCGCCGCGTCGGTGATGTCCACCCGGAAGGCGGTATAGCCGCACCGGTGGGTCGCCAGCTCCTTACCGTTTAAGTACACTGTGGCAATATGCGCCGCACCGTCGTACTGCACGAACAGGCGCTTCCCCGCCAGCGTGGGATCCAGCGTCAGCTTTTTCCGGTAGCCGCAGACCATCTGATAGGACTGGCTGTCGGCGTAGTGCTGTGGGATTTCCTTCACGGTATGGGGCAGGCGGACGCACTCTCCCTCCCCTTCTCCGACGGCAAATCCGTCATACCAGTCGGAAACGAACTCCCATCGGTCACATAGACTCTGCATGGCAAAAGCCCCCTCTTTTTCTTTCAATTTCGCGGGTAGAAACGGTCTGAATACTCTACCGTTATTATAGCATAAACTTTCCGGAAGAAAAGCCCCGCGGCAAAAAAATCCTCAGACGCGGAACGTCTGAGGATTTTTTCGTCAGCTGATGCGCACCGCCGCGACGACCAGACGGCCGTTGTTCAGGGTGTACTCGCAGGTGGACAGGCAGATGATCTTGTCGCCGTATTTGGGCGTAATTCCGGTGTCGTAGAAGGACAGATTCTTGCAGTTGGTGACGAAGTCGTTGAACTCCGTCTCGTTCTGGGCGTCCACGAACTGGTGGTAAGAGAAGCCCTTGCCCGCGTTGGCGCTGGTCTTGAACACCGCGAAGATCTTGTAGATGTGCCGCTCCTTCAGGGTGTCGAAGAAGATCAGACTGTTGTAGTCCCAGGCGCTCTTCTCGGTGTAGGACATCAGGCTGTGGAACATGCTGCCGTCGGCCATGTTGTGGCCGTAGATGGTGATGTTGTCGCTGGGCTTGTCCAGGTCGCACTCCTCACGGGCGTAGATGCAGCCCCGGACGCTGTCCTGCTTGTCGAAGTCCCGCTTCAGGTAGTAGTCCTTGTTGTTTGTGGACGTCTGCATCACGGGGTAATCCACCTTGGTGCCTTCGATCTTGATCCAGCCCGCAAGATCCGGGTTCATGTCGTGCAGCTCAGCATAATCCAGAAGGATGCCGCCCTCCACGGTGGGGTCGCTGATGACCTCAAATCCGGGCTTTGAGGGTTCCGTCGCAGTCGAGGGCTTCGTCGCCTGTGTGGGGACGCTGGTCTGCGCCTGATTTTTGATGTTCGCAAGGTCTTCGTAACGATCTGCCTGCTTCTTGCCTTCCAGTACGTATCTGGCAACCAGAAACGCGCTGACGCAGAAAGCGATGATCAGAATCATGATCACAATAACATAAAGCGCTTTTTTCATGCTCAATACCTCCTTTTGCCATTATAGTTCAGCCCCGCCCCCCTGTCAAGATTCCGGGGCGGCGGGGTTTGTAAGGATATTCTAAAGAATCCATTAAGATTTAATTAAGGGGTTCGCGCGCTAGGCAGTCTCAGTCAGGGATTTTGCGAATTTTCCCACATAATCATTTCCAAAAGCGTCAAATATTTCCATAATATGTTTGTATCTGCAACTTTTTCCAAAAATCGGCTATTAGCCCTTCATGTACTCCATGCCCAGCATATCCCGCATTTTGTAGTAGTTGGGCAGATTCCGCCAGCCCGCGCCTACGGTGGCGTTGGCCGTGGCCACGATCTTGGTGTCCGGCAGCGCCTGAGACAGCTGGTATCCGCCGCCTCGCTCTACCATCCACAGGTTTTTCAGCCACGGCATCTGCATGAGCGGCTCCACGCTGGGATAGGTCAGGCCGATGTTCAGATCCTCCAGCGAGGTGCAGCCCACCAGCGGAGAAAAGTCCTTCACGGCGCTCCAGTCCAGCTCAAGGAAAATCAGCTCCTTGCAGCTGCTGATGGGGGAAATGTCCTGCAGCTGCCCGTTGTGGGCGAGGATCAGGAATTGCAGATGGGGCATCCCCGACACGAAATCGATGTTGGTCAGGCCCATGTGTCCCACGTCTACGCAGAGCATTTCCTCGCAGTAGCGCAGGTTGTAGGCATCGTCATCCAGGAAGTAATAGACATGCTCCCGGACGGGCATGAAGGTGGTGTCATCCGTCCGCGCGGTGAGCTTCTTGCCCAGCTGCACCGTCCAGACGACCTTGTAATTCTCCCGTTCTCTCTCCCGGAGGGCGGCCAGCTTCTCGTTGTCAAGGCCGCATTTGCCCAGAAATACCTGCTCGGCGTCCGGCAGATAGGACATCTTCTTTTCCAGATCCTGCAGGTCCAGCGTGACGGCAGGCTTCGGTTCCTCCGTAGTCTGGGTGCCGGTCACGGTGCCGGTCGTGACCTTCGTAGTGGCCGCAGTCTGGGTCGTAGTCTTGTCAGTGGTGGTCTCCAGCGCGGCGGAAAGATCGACCTCTTTCGTATCGTCCGGGAAGGAGATCCCCGCCATCTCCACTTCCCAGTTGATGCTCACCTTGGGATAGGTGCTGCGCAGCTGCAGAACCGTCGCCGGGTCGGCTTCCGGGTTTACAAGGTGCAGCGTTTTCAGTTCCGGCAGAAGCTGGAGAAGCTCCAGTTCCGCGTCGGTGATGCCGATGACATCCAGCTCCTGCACCGTGTCGGGATAAGTTTTCGTGCCGAAGCGCAGGGCGAAGGAAATCCCCTTCTCCTGACAGAAATCCCGCAGCTTTTCCATCTGCTCCGGCGTCTCGCAGCCCACCGCCGTCACCGCCGTCAGATCCGGCAGGTATGTAAGCAAATTAATTTCTTCATCTGTAATGCCGGAAACGCTCACCACGGCGGTGTCCTGATCGTATTTTCTGCCGTCGATGGTCACCGCATAATCCACCGCAACCGCCGGGCGGCGGGCAGCCAGCGCGGCCAGCTGGGCATAGTCCGTGCATTCCTGTGCTTCCACGCTTTTCAGCTGGGTGAAATAGTCCAGCGTAGCCACGTCCTCGTCCGTGAGGGAGGTCACGTACAGCACGTCGGTGTTCTGGTCATAGGTCTTCCCCTGAAACGGAATCCGCCAGAGAATTTCGCTGTTCGGCGCTTTTTTCCGCAGCTTCTCATAATCCGCCGTCGTAATGTCGGCAAAGCGAAGATCCAGCACCTCGGCGCTCCGGGAATAAAACGTCCCCGCCACCCGCACATGGGTCAGCAGAAACCAAACGGCGATCCCCACCGCCAGCAGCACGACCGCAAGCACGATGAGAAGCACCGGATTCAGCTTTTTTTCTTTTTGATACATCTTTCTTTCCTCCCAAGCTTCCAGACACTCTACTATTATGGTCTTTATCCACTCATAAGTCAAGGGATTTTTCTCCCTAAAATCCGGCAAAGATCGACCCCGGCGCGGAAATTTCTCCGGAAAGCTTTGCGTCTTCCGAAACAGGCACCTTTCGGGGCGAAAATGCGGATTTCCTGTTGAAAACCGCGCCGCCGTGTGCTGCAATGTCTCCGTAGTTAGCGTTAGCTAACTGCGTTAAAAAAGTGACAGGCAGCAGGGCAGCGCACGTTTGGGAGGGACTTTGATGTCAAAAAAAGCAACGGAATTTCAGAAAAAAGAGATGAGTAAAATGTACCGGGGCAAGGAGATCTTCAAGCCATTGAGCACCGGCTGGATCGACGAACACGTCGCCTGTGTCCGGGAATGGGCGGCAAATATCTTCTTCTACCGCAAGGGCGATACCACCATCATGATCGACGCGGGATACAACTATGACCGGCTGGAAGAAAAAATGGGCTGGCTGGGCATCGACCCCAAGTCCATCCGCCACATTCTCATCACCCATCAGGACACCAACCACGTCGGCGCGGTGGAGTCCGACAGCCCGGGGCTGTTCCGGGACGCGAAGCTGTATGTGGGCGAGATCGAGAACCGCTACCTGACCGGCGAGGTGCGCCGGAAGGTGATCTACCATCTCTACAGGCTTCCTCAGGTGACGATCAACAACCCCAAGCAGCTTCTGAAGGACGGCGACACGCTCTGGTTCGGCGTGGACGGCGGCTATTGTCCGCCCCTTTCCTCCGCGGTGTCATTACTACCTTCTTTGGTACTATGAGCGGATCCGACTCCTCAGTGGCCATCGTTTGTACTCACCATTGCATTGGCCGATACTCCCTACCGCAGTTTTTTCCCCGCGGAGCCACTCAGGCCTCCCGGGTATGACAAACATAACAATGTCAGGTGTGCCGTGCTCTTGGACTCCGGTGTGTTTTCCCGGTCTTGCAGTTAGCGACCGTTCCTTGTTGATGACCGCGGAGGCACATGGCCATCCCACACAATCGATTCTATGACGGAGCTCTATCACTTCACGCTTTCGCATTACGGCCTCCCTGCTCTCTGTCCTACGCTTAAACGTCATTGTTGGCCTTTGACGCTCCAAGGACTCGACACTGGTGGCTTGCCAAGCCTTACCAGGCCGGATTCCCACCGGCTATATGCTTGCCACCGAACCGGCGCACGCCCCCTTTTCGCCCATTATATCGGCGGGCACGGCCATTTTCCAGTGTAATGCCCACAAATTAAGGTAAATTTAAGCCCAGCACAAGGAGGCCATATGCTGTCCATGGTCATCCGGAACTTCGCCCTGCCGGTGCTGATGGCGCTGGGCGGAAGCATTCTGGGCCTGATGGCCACCACGTCAAACGCCGGACTTTTCTGGCCGTATTCTCTCATGCTCATGGGCATGAATTCCAACCGCACGGAGGATGTCATGACCGGTCAGCTCCCCGGCTTTTTCCTGAGCTGCATTATTTTTCTAGCGATATTTCTCCTGACTGCCGATGTGGTTCTTGCCAAGCAGGATGTCAAGGCATAATTGCTGCGGCATATTTTTCTCCCTGCGTTCTTTTCTTCAAAACCAAAAGCGGCAGGAAACGCATTCTGCGTTTCCTGCCAATTTGTTTTTACTGCACAGCGGCCTTGTTCCGGCGCTTATTCTTCCATGTCTCCACCAGAAACAGCGTCAGTACGGAATAGGCGGTCAGCAGAACGAGGAAGATTCCGCCACTCTGCCATTGGGTCAGCCCGATACCCCGTGCCTGCGCACCCGGAATCAGCCGTGCCTGCACGAACCGGGCGACGAGGGCGTGATTTAAGTAGACGGCATAGGAGAATTTGCCGAAATTCCGGAAAATCCGCCGGCTCAGCACCGCGTTGACCCAGGATGCACCGTCATAGCAGCCCAGGATCAGAATGGGCGTGGTGATCAGAAAGATGTTGGCAAGGTCGGCGTAGGCGAAAATGGTCACCGCTGACAAAATGACCGCGAGATTGAAAAGCACCTTTTTCGCTTTCAGCCGCTCATAATAGGGCGTGGTGGTGAAATAAAACGTCAGTACGCCGATGCACAATGGCGAGAACGCCCGCAGAAGGGGCAGATAGAAAAAGCCGTAGTTTTCCCACAGATCCACCCCGGAATACAGCAGGGACTGGATCATCAGAATGGCGGCGGGGAATAGCAGCGTGCGGCTGACCCGCTCATTGCGGCACAGAAGGCCGTAGACGAAGAACCCCGCGATCACCAGCGCGGACAGCTGCCACAGGGGATAGTTGAGACTTTCGTGGAAGCGGTAAGCGCTTTGCAGGAGCAGAAGGTCGGGGATCTGGTTGTAAAAGTCCAGAGCGATAGCGCTGACCTTGTCCCAGCTGGGAGACATCGCCAGATGCACCAGACTCCTTGCCAATGTGTACAGGAAGAACGCCGCCAGAGAAAACAGATAGTGGGGATAAATGGAGGTCACATGATCCAGCGTATAGTCCCATGCGCTGTAGGACTTCCCGCCGTCGGCAAAGGAGCGGGCGTAGAATTTCTTTCCCAGAAAAAATCCGGAGATGATGAAAAACACCTGCACCGCCACCGTCGGGCCGGGGGCAATGGTGGTGCCGAAATGGAAAAAGGCGATGATATACGCGAATACCAGCTTCAGTACGTCAATGGAATAGATGCGTTGTTTCACGGCATTTCCCTCGCAAATTCAGATTATTTCCAGTTTATCGGTTTTTTATGGAAATGTCAATGGCGGAAAATCCCGGCGGCTGTAAAAGCCGCCGGGAGAATCATTATAGCGTCGCCGCCATGACGGCCTTGATGGTGTGCATCCGGTTTTCCGCTTCGTCGAAGACGATGGACTGAGGCCCCTCGAAGACCTCGTCGGTCACCTCCATGCAATCGATGCCGAACTTGTCGTAAATCTGACGGCCAATGGTGGTGTTCAGGTCGTGGAAGGCGGGGAGACAGTGGAGGAACCGGCACTGGCTTCCGGCCTTTTCCATCAATTCCTTTGTCACCCGATAGGGAGTCAGGTCTTCGATCCGCTCCTGCCAGACGCTGTCCGGCTCGCCCATGGAGACCCACACGTCGGTGTAGATCACGTCCGCGCCGGGGACTGCCTGACTGGGGGCGGTGATGAATTCCAGCACCGCGCCCGTCTCTGCGGCAACGGCCTGACACTGGGCGATCAGCTCAGGGTTCGGGAAATACTTTTCCGGGGCGCAGGCCACGAAGTGCATTCCCATCTTGGCGCAGCCCACCATCAGGGAATCGCCCATGTTGTACCGGGCGTCGCCCATGTATACGAGCTTTTTCCCCTGCAGACCGCCGAAATGCTCCTGAATGGTGAGGAAATCCGCCAGTATCTGGGTGGGATGGAATTCGTTGGTCAGGCCGTTCCAGACCGGCACGCCGGAAAATTCCGCGAGCTGCTCCACGATTGCTTGGGCGTAGCCACGGTATTCGATGCCGTCGTACATCCGGCCCAACACCCGGGCGGTGTCGGCGATGGATTCTTTTTTGCCCATCTGGGAGCCGGTGGGGCCGAGATAGGTCACGCCCATGCCCAAGTCATGCCCCGCCACCTCAAAGGCGCAGCGGGTGCGGGTGGAATCCTTTTCAAACAGCAGCGCGATATTCTTCCCCTCGTGGATGCGGTGGGGAATGCCCGCTTTTTTCTTCGCTTTCAGCTCCGCCGCCAGATCTAATAGATAGGTAATCTCCGCCGTGGTGAAGTCCAGCAATTTGAGAAAGCTTCTGCCCTTCAGATTCATACGTTCCCTCCCCCGAGCTGCTCCTTTACGTAGGCGATCTGGGCGTCCACGGAGGAAGCGGAGGTGCCGCCCTCAGAGATGCGTTTCTCCACGCAGACCGTCAGGTCGATATCATGGTAGAGATCATTGTCAAACAATTCGCTGTAAGAGCGGTAGGTTTCCAGCGGCAGCGTCTCCAGCACGCAGCCGTCCGCAATGCACCGCGCCACGATCTGACCGGAGACCTTGTAGGCACTCCGGAAAGGCATTCCCTTTTTCACCAGGTAGTCCGCAAGGTCGGTGGCGTTGATGAAGCCGCCCTGCGCGGCCTTTTTCATGGTTTCCGGCTTCACGGTCATGGTGGAAAGCATGGGCGCAAAGACCTTCAGGCACATTTTTACCGTATCCACGGCGTCGAAAACCGCTTCCTTGTCCTCCTGCATGTCCTTGTTGTAGGCCAGAGGCAGCCCTTTCAGGGTAGTGAGCAGCCCCATCAGGTCGCCGTAGACCCGGCCGGTCTTGCCACGGACAAGCTCCGCCATGTCGGGGTTCTTCTTCTGGGGCATGATGGACGAGCCGGTGGTGTAGGCGTCGGACAGCTCGATGAACTTGAATTCCCAGCTTGCCCAGAGGATGATCTCCTCGGAAAACCGGCTCAGGTGCATCATGAGTATGGAAACGGCGCTCATCAGCTCCACGCAGAAATCCCGGTCGGACACGCCGTCGATGGAGTTGCGGGCGATATCGTCGAAGCCCAGCTTCCGCGCCTCAAAGCGCCGGTCGGTGGGATACGTCGTTCCGGCCAAAGCGCAGGAGCCGATGGGACAGACATTCATCCGCTTCCGGCAGTCGCCCAGACGGCCGAGATCCCGCAGGAGCATCATGGCGTAGGCCATCAGGTGGTGGGAAAACAGGATGGGCTGCGCCCGCTGCAAATGGGTGTAGCCGGGCATGATGACGCCCTTATTATTTTCCGCCTGCGCGACGATCGCCCCAAGCACATCCTTTACCAGCGCGGTGATCTCATCGATCTGGTCTTTGAGATACATTCTCAGGTCCAGCGCCACCTGATCGTTCCGGCTGCGGGCGGTGTGGAGCTTTTTGCCCACATCCCCCAACCGCTGGGTCAGCACCTGCTCGACGAACATATGGATGTCCTCGCAGCCAAAGTCGAATTCCAGCGCCCCGGATTCCAGATCGCTCAGAATGCCCTGCAGCCCGTCAATGAGCTGCCCGGCCTCGGCCTGAGAGATGATGCCCTGCGCCCCCAGCATGGCGGCATGAGCCATGGAGCCGGTGATGTCCTGCTTATAAAGTTTGCAGTCAAAGCGGATGGAAGAATTGAAATCATCCGCAATGCTGCTGACCTCGCCGGAAGTCCGTCCGGCCCATAGTTTGCTCATAAATCTGTCCTCGGATAGTCTTTACAGCTTTCCCTGCTCCCGCAGCGCCTGCACCTTGGTGGGCAGGCCCCACAGATTGATGAAGCCGGCAGCCTGATTCTGGTCGTAGTCGCTTTCGCCGAAGGTCACCAGATTCTCGGAGTACAGGGAGTAGGGAGAGGTGGTGCCGGCAGGGATGATGTTGCCCTTGTAGAGCTTCAGCTTCACGGAGCCGGTGACGTACTTGTTGCTTTCGTTGGCAAAGGCGGTCAGCGCCTCCTGGAGGGGGGAGTACCACTTGCCGTTGTAAATGAGGTCGGCGTAGTCCACGGCCAGCTTCTGCTTGACGTGGAGGGTGTCCTTGTCCACGGTGAGCATTTCCAGCTGCTCATGGGCGAAGTACAGAATGGTGCCGCCGGGGGTCTCGTACACGCCCCGGTCCTTCATGCCCACCAGCCGGTTCTCCACAATGTCGATGATGCCGATGCCGTTGGCGCCGCCCAGCTGGTTCAGCTTCTCGATGATCTTGGACGCCTTCATCTTCTCGCCGTCCACGGCCACGGGAGCGCCCGCTTCAAAGTCGATGGTCACATAGGTGGGAACGTCGGGCGCCTGCAGGGGAGAGACGCCCATTTCCAGGAAACCGGGCTTTTCGTAGTTCGGCTCGTTGGCGGGGTCTTCCAGATCAAGGCCCTCGTGGCTCAGGTGCCACAGGTTCTTGTCCTTGGAGTAGTTGGTCTCCCGGCTGATTTTCAGGGGGACGTGATGGGCTTCGGCAAAGTCGATCTCCTCGTCACGGGACTTGATGTCCCACTCCCGCCAGGGGGCGATGATCTTCATGTCCGGTGCGAATCGCTTGATGGCCAGCTCGAAACGGACCTGATCGTTGCCCTTGCCGGTCGCGCCGTGGCAGATGGCGTCCGCGCCCTCGGCCAGCGCGATTTCCGCCAGCTTCTTGCCGATAACGGGACGGGCAAAGGCGGTGCCCAGCAGGTAAGTCTCATACTTGGCGTCCATTTTCAGGGCGGGGATGATGACTTCGTCCACCATCTCGTCCACCAGATCGGCGACGATCAGCTTGCTGGCACCGGTGGCGATGGCCTTGGCTTCCAGTCCTTCCAGCTCGTCGGCCTGACCGACGTTGCCGGCTACGGCGATGATCTCGGGGTTGTTGTAGTTTTCCTTCAGCCACGGGATGATGATGGATGTATCAAGACCGCCGGAATATGCAAGGACAATTTTCTTGATGTTGTCATGGTTATTCATATATACAGCCTCCCAATGAATATTCAATGTATTTCATGAGTAAGTATACAGGATTATACCGCCGCGATCTGGATTTGTCAACGGCCGATTTGAATAAAAATCCAGCGCTGTGAATTTTCGGAAGTTTGACCGTTTCCGCGCCGTTTCCCTCTGCGGATACGGTCAAATTCACGAAAACCCGCAAAAACGCCCCGCGGAGGTGGGCGTGGCGAATCAGGCAATTAACAGGAACGGTGGGATAATGAACTGCACCCCTTGCCTCTCCCTATGGGAGAGGCGGCTGAGCGAAGCGAAGACGGAGAGGGAAAACTAGACTGCAATACCCTCTCAGTCACCTGCGGTGACAGCTCTCCCGGAGGGAGAGCCAAGGGGCTGTACCGATACGCTCCATTCCCTGTTTTACGACCACCCATGAAAGGTGCGGCCGCCGCCTTCCGGCCGGAATTTGCCCGCCTCCCTTGTAATTATCCGTCGGATTTGCTATACTGGTGGCAAACGAAAAAGGAGTATATTCTATGGGTGGTTTCTTTTCTCTGGATTCCAAATTCATGCAAGCCATGAGCCGGGTCGCCGACCTTATCATTCTGAATGTGATCTATCTCGTGACGTGCCTGCCGGTCGTCACCATCGGCGCGGCCAGCACGGCGCTGTACACTGTGTGCTTCCGCCTTGGCACCGACCGGGAGGGCAGCCTGGTGAAGGGCTACTTCCGGGCGTTCCGGGACGAGTTCCGGCAGGCGACGCTGATCTGGCTGTTCCTGCTGCTGTTCGGCGCGGCCTCCTGCGTCAACATCATCCTGTTCCTCAGCATGGACGGCTGGATGCACTATCTGTTTTTCCTGTTCGTGCTGTTTCTGGTGATCATGGTGATGATGGCGAGCTACGCCTTCCCGCTGCTGAGCCAGTTCCGGAACGACAGCAAATCCGTGATCAAAAACGCGCTGATTTTCAGCGTGGCGTATCTGCCCCGGACGGCACTGATCGTGGTGATCAATGTGTTTCCGTGGGCGCTGCTGCTGACGAACCTGTATATGTTCTTACAGGTGGGCTTTATCTGGGTAGTCGTCTATTTTGCCGCCGCGGCTTACATCAACACCCGCCTGCTGAAAAAAGTATTTGCTCCCTACATGGAGCCTGATGAGGAAGAAAAATGATCGTGCGGAAAACCGCTTTGGAGGAAGCCCGGAGAGTCAACGAGCTGTTCGCCATCTGCTTTGAAATGCCCTACACCAACTGTCCCGCCGACCCGGAGAAGGACGACGCCACCCACTGGGCGGCCTTCGACGAGGACGGGGAAATGATGAGTACCTTCACCGTCTCCGATTTCACCGTGCAGTTTGACGGCAGCCCCTGCAAAATGGGAGGCATCGGGGGCGTCGCGACCCTGCCCCAGTACCGCCGCCGGGGCGGTATCCGGGCGTGCTTCCGGGAAGCGCTGCCGGATATGTACGGTTCCGGGTATGATTTTTCCTATCTTTACCCCTTCTCCACCGCCTGCTACCGGAAATTCGGCTACGAAAACTGCGTGCAGAAATACGGCTGGACGGTGGACCTGTCCCTGCTGAACCCGCCGAAGGAGGGCGGCAGCTTCCGCCTTGCGGAAAAAGGCTGCCCCATGACCGCCGAGATCCGCGCGCTGGACGCCATCTGGGAGTCCCACTATAATATGATGGTACTGCACGGCGATGAGGACTACGACTGGACGCGGAAGTGTGACCCCGCGGTGAAGCAGGACTTCACCTACGTCTGCTTCGACGCCGCCGGGAAGCCCAACGCCTACACGACGTTCCGGCTTGCCAACGAGCCGGACGGGCGGAATCTGGTTTGCAGCCGGTTCTGCTTCGCGGACAAGGGCGGCTTCGATGAGCTGATGCGGCTATATAAGAGCCTGTCCTCCGACCACCGGTTTGTGAAATTCTCCACGCCTGCCGCCCCGGCCATGCAGTATTTTATGCCGGAGTGGTCGCTGGGTGCGGTCAGCTGGAGCGTGCAGAGCGCGGGCATGGTTCGCGCCGTGAATGTGAAGTCCGTACTGGAAAAGGCGCGGTACATCGGCAGCGGCACCGTCTGTGTGGCAGTTCAGGACAGCCAGATCCCGGAAAACAACGACAGCTTTGCCGTCACATTCGCAGACGGCAGAGCAGCGAGCGTAACGCGGGGCGGAGAGGCCGACGTAGTGATGACCGTCCCCACCTTCTCGGCGCTGATCGCGGGCGTCTGGGACTTTGCGGAAGCCCGTGGGGCACTTCCGGGACTGGAAGTCAAACGGGAGAATCCCTGCCTGAATCAGGTATTTTTCCGCAAGCCCTTGACGATTGCCGACTATTTTTAATATTGTATAACCTCCCGAACGGTTTCGGTTCGGGAGGTTCCATTTGCGGAGGAAATGCTATGGAGATCAGGCAGCTGGACAAGGAAGTCTACGCGGGCAAAAAATTCACCGCCCAGTATCAGACAAACGGCTATTACGACATTCGCGCTACCGGGCAGGGCTTTGAGATAAAGTATACGCCCTTTGAAGCACCCACAGAAAAGGGCTTTGACGATGTTTTCTTCGGCGAGTGGCTGGAAGACCCGGTCGCCTTCGGCGCATTTGAGGACGGGAAGCTGGCAGGCTTCGTCGAGGGTGCCCCGGAAAGTTGGAACAACCGCTTCCGCATCAGCAACATCTGCGTGTTCGACAATGCCCAGCGCAGCAAGGGCGTCGGAACCGCGCTGATGAACACCATTCTGAAAGCGGCGGAAGCCACCGGCGCGCGGATGATCGTTCTGGAGACCCAGAGCTGCAACGAAAGCGCCGTTGCATTCTACAAAAAGAACGGATTTGACATCATCGGCTTCGACCTGTATTCCTATTCCAACACCGACCCCGAAAACCACGAGGTGCGGATTGAAATGGGAAAGAAGCTATAATAGGCGAAAAAACGCCCCAGCCGATTGGCTGGGGCGTTTTGATAAAGACAGAATTACTTCTGAGCACCGGCGATCTGTGCGGCGACTTCAGCGGCGAAGTCGTCAGCCTTCTTCTCGATGCCCTCACCCTTGACGTAGTGAACGGCGTCAACGAAGGTGACCTTGCCGCCCAGCTTCTTGGCGGCGTCGGCAATGTAGCCGGCCACGTTGCCCTTATAGAGGTCGGAGCGGACGAATTCCTGCTGCAGCAGGCAGCTCTCCTTGTAGAAAGCGGCCATCTTGCCGGCAGCGATCTTTTCCTTCACAGCGGCGGGCTTGGAAGCCATCTTGGGGTCGTTGTCCATCAGAGCGACCTGCACGGCCAGCTCCTTGTCCACGTCGGCCTGAGGCACCTGAGACTTGTCCCAGTACTTGGGGCTCATAGCGGCGATCTGCATGGCGACGTTCTTGCCGATCTCGGTGGCGTCAATGCCGCCCTCCACGGCCAGATTCACCAGAACGCCGTGGGTGCCGCCCGCGTGAACGTAGGCAACGGAGGTGTTGTCGGCAAAACGGGCGAAGCGGCGGATCTGCATGTTCTCGCCGATGGACATGACCTTCTCCTGCATGATCTCGGTGACGGTCAGGTTGGAGCCCGGATATTTGCAGGCCTTGAGAGCGTCCACGTCGGCGGGGTTCTCGGTGGCGACAACGACGGCCAGATTCTTTACCAGATCCATAAAAGCGTCGGTCTTGGCGGCAAAGTCGGTCTCGGAGTTGACCTCGATGACGACGCCGATGCCGTTTACGACGGCAGCATAGGCAACGCCCTCGGCGGCGACGCGGTCGGCCTTCTTGGCGGCCTTGGCAAGGCCCTTCTCACGCAGCCAGTCCACGGCGGCGTCCATATCACCGTCGGTGGCCTGAAGAGCCTTCTTGCAGTCCATCATGCCGACGTTGGTCATTTCACGGAGCTTCTTAACGTCCAGTGCGGTAAAAGCCATTTTCGTATCCTCCTAAGTGCTTATTTATTCAGCGGCGGTCTCGGCGGGCGCTTCGGCAGGAGCCTCGGCGGCGTCCTCACCCTGACGGCCCTCGATGGCGGCGCTCGCCATGGCGGAGGCGATCAGACGGATGGCGCGGATGGCGTCATCGTTGCCGGGAATGACGTAATCGATCTCATCGGGATCGCAGTTGGTGTCCACGATGGCCACGATGGGGATGTTCAGCTTGCGGGCCTCAGCGATGGCGTTGCGCTCCTTGCGGGGGTCAACAATGAACAGCGCGGCGGGCAGCTTCTTCATTTCCTTCACGCCGCCCAGATACTTCTCCAGCTTCTCGATCTCGGCCTGATGCTTGATGACTTCCTTCTTGGGCAGCATGGCGAAGGTGCCGTCCTCTTCCATCTTGCGCAGCTGAGCCAGACGGTCGATACGGGTACGCATGGTGCGGAAGTTGGTCAGCATACCGCCCAGCCAGCGGGCGTTGACGTAGTAACCGCCGCAGCGGGTGGCCTCTTCCTTGATGGCATCCTGCGCCTGCTTCTTGGTGCCGACGAACAGCACGTTGCCGCCGTTGGCGGACAGGTCACGGACAAAGGCGTAAGCCTCTTCCAGCTTCTTTACGGTCTTCTGCAGGTCGATGATGTAGATCCCGTTGCGCTCGGTGTAGATGTAGGGCGCCATTTTGGGGTTCCAGCGGCGGGTCTGGTGACCGAAGTGCACACCGGCCTCCAGCAGTTGCTTCATAGATACGACAGCCATTTTACAATTTCTCCTTTTGTTTTTCCTCCACCCCGATCATCCCGGCAGCCCGTCCTTCCGGACACGGGGGCGGCCGATCCCCGGGTGTGTGGTTTTGAAATGTCACGGGTCAAAGCCCATGCTGAGTCATTATATAGGATGGAACGCGTAATTGCAAGCATTATTTCCCAAAAAACGCAAAAAAATTCCGGTGCGGGGGAAAGAATTGCGCCGGGGCTGCGCTATCTTGGCAGCCCCGGCTTTCCTCTCGGCACCCGGCAGTCGTCGGGCTTCGCCTCCACCAGCACGATGTCCGGGCCGATGCGCTTGATGCAGTTCCATGGAATGATAAAATCGTCCCGCCGCCCGAAGCCCCCCGGAAACCGCGCGGGGCATGGGACGACGATGGCGCAGACGTTCCCGCTGGGGATCTCCACCTGCACGTCCGTAACAAATCCCAGCCGTCGCCCGTCGCTGACGCAGATGACTTCCTTGCATTGCAGCTGGGTGAATCGCATTGACATAATCCCACCCTCCTCTGGAAAAGCCTATGCACCAGAAAGAAGGAGTATGACTGTTCTACGAAACGCTGACGGATTTGCGCATGGCGCCAATGGCGCCCTTTTCCAGCCGGGACACCTGCGCCTGGGAGATACCCAGAGCGGAGGCCACCTCCATCTGGGTCTTCCCGTCGTAAAACCGCAGAGAGAGAATCTGCTTTTCCCGGTCGTTCAGGGCGCGGAAGGCGTTTTGCAGGGTGATATGCTCCATCCAGCCGTCCTCGGTGTTTTTGGTGTCCCGCACCTGATCCATCACCGTCAGCGGGTCGCCGCCGTCGGAATAGACCGGGTCATACAGACTCGCAGGGGCGCACACTGCGTCCAGCGCCCGGCTGACCTCCTCCAGAGGGATTTCCAGCTCCTTGGAAATTTCCTCCAGCGTCGGCTCTCGCCCCAGGCGGGTGACCAGGGCTTCCTTACACTGAAGCACCCGGTAGGCCACATCCCGGATGGAACGGGAGACCCGGATGACACTGTTGTCCCGCAGATACCGCCGCACCTCTCCTGCGATCATGGGCACGCCGTAGGTGGAAAAGCGCACCTGCTTGTCCGGGTCAAAATTGGAGATGGCCTTGATAAGGCCGATGCACCCCACCTGAAACAGATCGTCGGGGTTTTCGCCCCGCTTGTCAAAGCGCTGTATGACACTGAGAACCAGCCGCAGATTTCCTTCAATGAGTTTTTCCCGGGCGTCTTCGTCGCCCGCCTGCGCCCGGCGGAGCAGGGCGTCCATTTCCACCTGAGATAAAACGTGAAGTCTCGATGTGTTGACGCCGCATATCTCTACTTTTCCCTGCATGGCAGCCTCCTGTGTGGTGATACTGGGAAATGGAGCTTCCATTCCCGTTCCTCTCCAGTATTCCCCGGAAGCGCCAAATCATTCTTTGGCGGTTTTTCACAAATTTTTCACAGTCGAGAGAAAGCGCCAATGGCTTTCGACAGCATTTTTTTACAGGAAGACAACTTTTCCCCGATGTTTTTCCGGTAACGGCTTCCTTCCGACGGTGACGTAACACGTCCCGTTTTTGGGCGGAGAACGGAATATGCATGGATATATGCAGACTTTTCCACAAGAAAAGCAAAAAAAGAAAAGAGCAAAAAATCCTGTTGATAACTCAGAGTTTTCCACAATCTCCACAGGTTTTTCCACAGGGGTTTTCCACAGGCGGGGCATGCTGTGGATATGCAGTTTTGGTTCACATAAAAAGATCCGACACGCTTCGACGGATTTCCCACTTTTCCGCGGGTCGTGGATTTTACCATGAACATTTTTTTGTGCAAAAATTAGGGCTTGACAATTCTCCGCGCAGGCCCCGGCGTCCGCCCACCGGGGCGGGATGGCCGGGGAGAAGCTTCTTACGCCCGGAACGGCAAAAAATTTTGAAAAAAGGGTTGATTTTATCGCGTCAAGGCGTTATAATGCGTATCTGTATGGAAAACGAACAGAAGGAGGTGGAATCCATGCCCAATATCAAGTCCTCTAAGAAGGATGTCATTTCTTCCAAGATCGCTTACGAGAAGAACAAGGCTGACAAGTCCGAGCTGAAGACCAACCTGAAGAAGTTCGACGCCGCCCTGGTGTCCGGTGACAAGGCTGCCGCCGACGCTGCTTACAAGACCGCCGTCAAGGCCGTCGATCAGGCTGTCAACAAGGGTCTCCTGCACAAGAACAACGCTGCCCGGAAGAAGAGCAGCATGACTCTGAAGCTGAACAAGCTGGCCTGATTTCTCTGAAAATATCTCCTTCCGAGCAGTGCTTGGAGGGAGTTTTTTCATTTTGTAAGGGGAAACTCTGAACAACAAATCGCCGATCTGTTCAGAACCGCCCGTAATGTGCTATAGATTTTCCCGGGAGGTGTAACCATGGCAAAACTGTCTGACCCCGTCACAATGCTCAAGGGCGTGGGGGAGGTGCGGGCAAAGCAGCTTGCCCAGCTGAATATTTTCACCCTCCGGGATCTCATCTGCCATTTCCCCAGAGGGTACGAGGACCGGACGAAGCTGGTTCCCATCGAAAAGCTGGAGCCGGATGTCCCTGCCTGTTTTCGCGCCATGGTGATGAACACCCCCCGCACCAGCCACATCCGCAAGGGGCTGGACCTGACCAAGGTGCAGGTGGCGGATTCCACCGGGCGGCTGAACGTGACGTTTTTCAACAGCCGCTTCGCCGCCCAGCAGCTGGAATATGGCCGGGAGTACATTTTCTACGGCGCGGTGAGCGGGGATTTCATCGGCTACAGCATGACGAACCCCGTGTTCGAGGCGCCGGAGTCCCAGCCCGTGACCACCCGGCGCATTCTGCCCATTTATCCCCTGACCGCGGGACTGACCAACGCGGCGCTGCTCCGGCTGGTGCAGCAGGCGCTGGCGGTGTGCGGCCTGCCGGAGGAGATACTGCCCGCCGAGGTGCGGGAGAAATACGGCATTCTGCCTGCCGAGCGGGCATATTTTGCCATCCACGAGCCGAATTCCATGGCGGAGGCGGAGCTGGCGAAAAAACGGATGATCTTCGAGGAATTCTTCGTATTCTCCGCGGGACTCGCCCTGATGCGCGCTGCCCGGAAGGAAAAGAAGACGGAACCCTACACGGATTTCGACATGGCGCCCTTTTATGACAGCCTGCCCTTTACCCTCACCGGTGCCCAGAGCCGGGCGGTGGGGGAAATTCTGGAGGATTTCCGTCGGGGCATTCCCATGAACCGGCTGGTGCAGGGAGACGTGGGCAGCGGCAAGACCATGGTGGCGGCGGCCGCCGCCTACTGCGCCGCGAGAAATAGCGCTCAGACCGCTTTGATGGCGCCCACGGAGATCCTTGCCGAGCAGCATTTCGCCTCTCTGAGCGCCCTGTTCGTCCCTCTGGGGGTATCCGTGGCGCTGCTCACCGGCTCCATGACGGGAAAGCAGAAAAAGGACGTGCGGGAGCGCATCGCCGCCGGGGAAGTTCAAGTGGTGATCGGCACCCACGCGCTGCTGTCGGAGTCCACCCGTTTTGAACATCTTGGGCTGGTCATCACCGACGAACAGCACCGCTTCGGCGTGGGACAGCGCAGCCGCCTTTCCGCCAAGGGGGAGGACCCCCACCTGCTGGTGATGTCGGCGACGCCTATCCCCCGGACGCTGGCGCTGATCCTCTACGGCGATCTGGATGTATCCATTCTGGACGAGCTGCCCCCGGGACGGGAGCCGGTGGACACCTTTCTGGTGGGGGAGAGCTACCGTCCCCGGATCAACGCCTTTATCCGGAAGCAGGTGGCGGAGGGACATCAGTGCTTCGTGGTCTGCCCGGCGGTGGAAGAAAACGAGGAGCTAGGCATCAAGGCCGCCTCCATCTGGGCGGAGACCTTGCAGCAGACGGTTTTCCCCGACCTGCGCATTGCTCTGCTCCACGGGCAGATGAAGGGTGCGGAAAAGGAAGCGGCCATGGCGTCCTTCGCCCGTGGGGAAGCGGATGTCATGGTGGCGACCACGGTCATCGAGGTAGGCGTGGACGTTCCCAACGCCACGCTGATGGTCATTGAGGACGCCGACCGGTTCGGTCTGAGCCAGCTGCACCAGCTCCGCGGCCGGGTAGGCCGGGGCAAGGCGAAAAGCTACTGCATCCTCACCACCCACAACCGCAACCCAGAGACGCTCCAGCGCCTGAAAGCCCTGTGTAAAACCACCGACGGCTTCAAGATCGCTGAGGAAGACCTGCGTCTGCGCGGTCCCGGAGATTTCTTCGGCTCCCGGCAGTCCGGCCTGCCCGCATTCCGGGTGGCGGACTTAGGCTGCGACCTTGCCGCCATGAAGGACGCCCAGCAGGCGTCGGCGGACTGGATCGACGCCTACGGCGCGTCGGACACCCCGGAAGCAAACGCCCTCAGAGAGCGGATCGGCGACCTGTTCGCCCGCTCCGAGGGTACAATGAACTGAACGAACAAAGCAGGACACACTTTTGTGTCCTGCTTTTTGCTGGATTATTCATACTGAACTTCAATTAGGGTCTATCTGAAAACCGGCAGCGCCATTAGGCGATGCCTTCCTGATTAAAATCAAAGATTTTAATCAGGAAATAGTATCAGTCTGCGTGACATTGCTTTTTCGCTTTTGCATTTACGCCTGCTTCGCACTGTCCAGGGACTTGCCGAAGACGAAAAACCGCTGATAGAGAAACTCCGTGGAGAAATTCAGCAGCATATTCACAATTGTTACCAGGTATTCGTTCCACGCCAGACTGCCGGCCAGATAATTGCCCAGAAGGGTGGACAGAGGCGTGAAGACCGCATAATAGGCGGCAACCTTTGCCATGGCTACGGGCACGTTGGCGGCGGATTGGAAGGTAAATTTCCGGTTCAGGGTAAAGTTCCAGAGTACGCTCAGGCACAGGGCAATCAGGTAGCAGGGCCAGTATGGGAAATGGGTAAATTCATTCAGCAGGGCGAAGCTTCCCATTTCGATGAGACCGGCGCTGATGGAGAAAAAGGTGAATTTCAGGACACGGACGAATTCTTTCATGAGTACCTCCAAAATCGTTCCATATGGTCTTTGCGGCGGAAGCGGAAAAGCTTGCCCATTAACGAATTTTTTCTTGCCTGCTTTACTCCTCGCCGGATGCTAATTTTTGCCGCCGGCACAGCCGGTGGTTAAGTTTGATCAAGCAATTAGGGCAACACCGCATAAATCGGCAAGGAGGCATAGCAGAAGATTTTGTGCCAGATCAAAGTTACAAAGCCGGAGGAATACTGTATGTATTTCCCAGCTTTGTAACTGCGGAGCTGGTGCAAAAGACTCGCTGTGACCCGCAGACGCATTTGTGCGGTGTCGCCCTAGATTATTAAGGAATCTCTGAATAAATCGTCTTCGGCCGAGCAGCGGATCTTTTCCTCTATCCGTGCGGCTTCAAAAGCGGGAAATACATACAGTATTCCTCCGCTTTTGAACCCTTCGTCTAGAGAAAAATCTCTCGCTGTCGGCTCTCGCCGATTTAATCAGAGCTTCCTTAAAAGTCACTCTCCCAACAGCCGAGTTTTCTGCAGGCACGAAATGGGATTGTATACACGGCATGGTTGTATTCTTTTAAGTAAGTCTCATGCCAGTAAGATCGGTAGTACCGTGGCCTGCGGTATGCTTCCTCTTTGTCCTGATCAAAAATATGGAACAGGAAATTTTCCAAACCGATGAACTTCATCTCTTCATAGTCTGCAATATGATAGCGGTGCTGGCATAGCATTTCAATGTACAGATCATCATTTTGATCGATCTCAATGACCTTATCTACAAGGGCATCTATATTCGGAAAACGGCTGTAATTGAGAAAAGCTCTTTCGTTAAAATCTTTATCGATATCTGGATCGCCAAAATAGATTGGTATCGTGTGTGTCTGGAATGCGTGGCCAATCTTTTCGGAAGTGTAGCCGGGATAGCAAACGCTTTCTGCGGAAATGGTAAATTTGCACTCTCTCATGAAAGGCAATTTCGTTGCCATGTTGAAGGTTAGGTTATTTGGCATATTGTTCCGATGCCGCCCGGCGCATTCTACCCGTTTGTAGCTAGACAATGCTTCGAGAATCTTTTCCCGGATTCCAAGAGCGGTGTCATGACCAAATATGTAATTACAGAAGTATTTCTTTTCCTTCAGTATGTCCCGGGCTTCATCCTCAGTCAGAGGTTTATCTGTGAACTGGGTAACATCATACAAGAACAGAGGGAAACGATATGCCCGATCCCCAAAGGCGATATCGTCGTAACCGATGAAATAGTCTATGGCAGTAAAATCGGCGCTGATGAATTCGCCGGTGTACATGATTCTGGGACAGCTGTAATTCATATATTCATATGGCCTTCCCAAAGGAGAACAAATCAGGAAATCCGGATCAACTGGATCGATAACAATATCGTACCTTTTTCTTAAAATCCTGGTAAAAAGATTGTTCTCGTTATCAAAGTCTTCCCAAAAACCTGTAAAATAGAGTTTCACTGTTTTCATGATGTGGCTCCTTTACCTTCTTTCTTATTTTAATTATACTGTAAAAAGGGAGAAAAGTAAAGGCAATCAGGGGAAATTACAAAAAACCATTTTGAGTATTTTCTGAATCCTATTCATGGACACAAAAGGCGTTGATACTAAAATCTCCACAGGGGCTGTGGAAAAGTGCGCCTTATGTTCCAGGATGAGGCAGG
>OMNU01000018.1_pt1 | contig 62049 bp, 53 predicted proteins | sample 1673511 | NCBI WGS metagenome assembly OMNU01 (sample SAMEA103958113, study PRJEB25191) | human gut metagenome | reverse complement strand
TTTATGCGCCGCCTGTCAGGAAGTGCATAAATTGGAAGCATCGGGGAGGGGACAAGTAATTTAGGGGCAGACGATTGATTTATTCAGAGGTTCCTCAGCTATCCCAGGAGAAGCGGTATACCGTCTCGCTGCGGTAGGTCTCACCGGCACGGGTGATGGGCTGCGGCCAGCCGGGATGGTGGAGACTGTCGGGGTAGAACTGGGTCTCCAGCGCCACGCCGGAGCGCTTGCCGTAGTGTACGCCGCCCTTGCCGGTCTCGTCTAAGAAGTTGCCCGCGTACAGCTGAATGCCCGGGCAGTCGGTGCAGACGCTCATGCTCCTGCCGGAGACCGGGTCAGACAGGGTGGCGCAGGGATTGCAGAAGACCTCCCAGTTGTGGTCGTAGCCGCCCTGAAGCTTCAGCGGCTCGTAGTCCGCGCCGATGTCCTGCCCGATGGGCTTGGGCGCGCGGAAATCCATGGGGGTTCCGGCCACCGGCCGCAGCTCGCCGGTGGGGATGTTTTCGGCGTCGTCGGGGTTGAAGAAGCGCCCGGGAATGGTAAGCAGCTGCTCCATGGCTCTGCCGGTCCGGTCGTGTCCCGCCAGATTAAAATAGCTGTGGTTGGTGAAATTGAATACGGTGTCCTGATCGCAGGCGGCCTTATAGAGAATGTGCAGCGCTCCATCCGCTTTCAGGGCGTAGGTGACCTGAATGACGGCGTTCCCGGGGAAACCCTGATCGCCGTTGGGGCTGGTAAGCTCCAGCGTGACGGCGCTTTCCGTGTGGGAAACCAGCTTCCACAGCCGGTGGAAGAAAAAGTCCGGGCCGGAGTGGAGGTTGTTGCTGCCCTCATTGGCGGGCATCTGGTAGGTTTTGCCGTTCAGATCGAAGGACGCGCCCTTGAGCCGGTTGGCGTTCCGACCCACGGTAGCGCCGAGACAGGCGCCGTTTCCTGTGCGGTAGCCCTCACAGTCGTCGTAGCCCAGCACCACGTCGGCGAGGACGCCGTCCCGGTCGGGGACCAGCAGCGAAACCAGCGTCGCGCCGTAATCTGTGACGGCGGCGGACAGCTTACCACAGGATATTGTGTAGAGAAAGGTCTCTTCGCCGGAGGGCAAAGTGCCGAAAGATTTTTTCATGAAAAAGTCTCCTTTCATTTTTGGTCGAGGAAAAAGGGGAATTATGTAAAGACCGCTTCTCTGGATTATACTATATTCCGCGGCATATTTCAAACCCTTCTTTTACGGTTTGCCGGAAAAACGGAACTTTCCCTCTGACCCAGACCGGAAACGGCAGAAAGAAGAATGGAGAACTTTTTGACGTACAAAACAGCAATACTATATTTTGCGATTTACTCTTGACAAAACCACAATATATTGTATAATAGGCCATGCACGAATTGATTGAGAAACGGGAACCCAAGGAGGAAAAGCCTATGAAGATTATTAAACGTAACGGTGCGGAAGTCGTTTTCGACATTGATAAGATCATCATGGCCGTGACCAAGGCCAATGATGCGGTGGACGAGAAGGTACGTATGACCCCGCTGCAGATCGAGAGAATTTCCCAGAGCGTCCAGATCGCCTGCGAGGAAATGGGCCGCAGCCCGTCTGTAGAGGAAATTCAGGATCTGGTGGAAAAGGCCATCATGGCCCACGGCGCTTTCGAGGTGGCCAAGGAATATATTACCTACCGCTATACCCGCAGCCTTCTGCGTCAGTCCAACACCACGGACGACCGCATCCTCAGCCTGATCGAGTGCAATAACGAGGAAGTCAAGCAGGAGAACGCCAACAAGAACCCCACCATCAACGCCGTCCAGCGGGACTACATGGCGGGCGAGGTCAGCAAGGACATCACCAGTCGTATCCTGCTTCCCAAGGAAGTGGTGGACGCCCACGAGGCCGGCATCATCCATTTCCATGACGCGGACTATTATGCCCAGCATATGCACAACTGCGATCTGGTGAATCTGGAGGACATGCTGCAAAACGGCACCGTCATCTCCGGCACCCTGATCGAGAAGCCCCATTCCTTCTCCACCGCCTGCAACATCGCCACCCAGATCATCGCGCAGGTGGCGTCCAACCAGTATGGCGGACAGTCCATTTCCCTGACGCATCTTGCCCCCTTCGTTCAGGTCAGCCGGGAAAAGATCCGCAAGACCGTGGAGCGGGAAATGGCCGCTTTCGGCGTTGCGCCCGCGGAGGAGACCATCTCCAAGGTGGTGGAAGACCGCCTGCGGGAGGAAGTGCGCCGGGGCGTTCAGACCATCCAGTATCAGGTCGTCACCCTGATGACCACCAACGGACAGGCTCCCTTCATCACCGTGTTCATGTATCTCAACGAAGCCAAGAGCGAGCAGGAGAAGAAGGATCTCGCCATGATCATCGAGGAGACCCTGCGCCAGCGCTACGAGGGCGTGAAGAACGAGAAGGGCGTGTGGATCACCCCCGCCTTCCCCAAGCTCATTTACGTTCTGGAGGAAGACAACGTCCGGGAGGGGACGCCTTACTGGTACCTGACCCGGCTTGCCGCCCAGTGTACTGCCAAGCGGATGGTTCCCGACTATATCAGCGAAAAGAAGATGCGGGAGTACAAGCTCTCCAAGGGGGAGACCCCGGGTCACGGAGACGTCTACACCTGCATGGGCTGCCGCAGCTTCCTGACCCCCGACCGTTCCGGCAATGGCTGGGACAATGTGGCCAGAGCCGGAAACTACGAGCCGGGCAAGCCCAAGTATTACGGCCGGTTCAATCAGGGCGTCGTCACCATCAATCTGGTGGACGTGGCGCTGTCCTCCGGCCGGGATATGACCAAATTCTGGGAGGTCTTTGAAGACCGTCTGGAGCTGTGCCACCGGGCGCTGCGGTGCCGCCATGAGCGGCTCAAGGGCACGCTGTCCGACGCCGCGCCCATCCTGTGGCAGTACGGTGCGCTGGCGCGGCTGCCCAAGGGCGAACCCATCGACAAGCTGCTCTACGGCGGATATTCCACCATCTCTCTGGGCTACGCCGGCCTTTATGAGTGCGTCAAATACATGACCGGCAAGTCCCACACCGATGACGAGGCCAAGCCTTTCGCCCTGTCCGTGATGCAGAAGATGAACGACAAGTGCCTTCAGTGGAAGACGGCGGAGAATATCGACTATTCCCTGTACGGAACACCTCTGGAATCCACCACCTACAAGTTCGCCAAGTGCCTGCAAAAGCGCTTCGGCCTGATCCCCGGCATTACGGACAAGAGCTACATCACCAACTCCTACCACGTCCATGTGACCGAGCCCATCGACGCGTTCACCAAGCTGCGCTTCGAGGCTGAGTTCCAGCAGCTGTCTCCCGGCGGCGCCATCAGCTATGTGGAAGTTCCCAACATGCAGAATAACATCGACGCGGTGCTGGAAGTGATGCAGTTCATCTACGACAACATCATGTACGCCGAGCTGAACACCAAGTCCGACTACTGCCAGGTCTGCGGCTATGACGGCGAGATCGAGATCAAGGAGGACGACGGCAAGCTGATATGGGTCTGCCCCCAGTGCGGCAACACCGACCAGAACAAGATGAACGTGGCCAGACGAACCTGCGGCTACATCGGCACCCAGTTCTGGAACCAGGGACGCACCCAGGAGATCAAGGATCGGGTTCTGCACCTGTAGGAAAACCAAAACGAGACTGCTCAAAAGGGCAGTCTCGTATCTTCATGGAGGGGGTTTGACGCGGTGTAAAAAGCCCCTTCCCATCACGGGGGAGATGTGCTATAATTTGCTTACATTTATGAAAGCAAAGGAGACATAATTATGACCGAATTTCGCTATGACACCCAGCTGCTCATTGAGGGGCATGATCTGGATGAAGACGCCATCAACGACTACTTTGTGGAGCATTTTAGGGGCGACTGTCTGCTGGCAGTGGGCGATGAGGATTTGATCAAAATCCATTTCCATACAAACGAGCCATGGAAGGTGCTGGAATACTGCGCGTCGCTGGGTGAGATCTACGACATCGTGGTAGAGGACATGGACAGACAGTCCAGAGGCCTGAAGGGGTAATTAAGCGGCTTCCGGGCGGCCTTTGATCCTCTGCATCAGACCGATCAGCTGCCCCGACAGAATGACCGTCAGCAGGGAATAGCCGATGCGCCGCACGGGAATGTAGGTCAGGGAAAGCCCCAGCACGATCAGGTCGCTGGTCAGATAAATCCACTGAATGGGGATTTTTGTCAGATGGGAAAGGCTCATGGCAAGGGCGTCGTCACCGGTGGTGGCGCCGCCCGCCCGGACGCAAAGTCCGGCGCCGACGCCGATAAACAATGCGCCCACCACGGAGGCCAGAAGGGGAAGGCTTGCGATACCCGGCCACAGGGGCGGGAACAGCTCGCAGATGGCATAGCTGGCGGAATAGCCGCAGGCGGCGATGGCGGAGTAGGCGATGAAGGACTTGCCCAGGGTTTTCCACCCCAGCGCATAGCAGGCGATGTTCAGCACGAAGCTGCTGACGGCGGGGGAAAGCCCGAACCAGTGGTCAAACAGCAACGTGGCGCCCAGCACGCCGCCCTCGGTCACCCCGGACAGGGCGTGGATATTGTACATGCCAAAGGCTTGCAGCGCGGAGCTGAGGAAAGCGACGATACAGTTGGTTGTTTTCAGTTTTGGAAATTTTAACGACATTTTTGCGGATTTTTCTCCTTTTGGGTATTTTCCGGATACAATATCATGAAAAACGGGGAATGTCAACACGGACCGAGGCGTTAGTCCGACGCAAATACAATTCTCCGGCGCTGCTCTGCGCCGGGGGCTTCTGGCTGCCTTAGAGCGAACAGACCGTACAGGTCGCCCCAGCGCTGTTCCAGCGCCTGATAGGGATGGCGGATTGGCTCCCCGGCGTTTCGGAAAAAACCACTTTTTTTGACCGCGCTTAAAATGGCGCGGCCTTTTTCGTTGAAGGCCAGCACCCGGACATAGGGGGCGGGAGCGGAAAGTGTTTCCGCCGTAATGCCAAGGTAGGCACACATCATCATCCGGTCAAGGCGGGTGCGGGTGTAGCGCTTGGATTTGACACTGGTGAGGATGTCCTCCAATGTGGCTTCCCGGCGGCTGGCGTGCATGAATTTGCGCCATAAGCCCTCCCCGCCGTAGGGCAGGGCTTCAAATTCCCTGTCGGTCATGGTGCGCAGCCGGGCGAGAACCGCCCGTTCCCCGGCGGCAAGGCTGTGCAGGGGCGCATTTTCAAAAATCGCCCGGGCAGGCTCCGGGACGAAGGAATCCCAAGCCCCACCCTCCAGCATCAAACGGCGAACCGCCGTGGCGGAGGGATTCTCCCGGTGGGGCGCCTGGTCGTGGTAGTCCCCGTCCCGCCGGATGGGGAAGGGAACCATGGGGGAGCGTTGGGCAAGAATGGCCTTGCAGTATTCCACGGCCAGAATGTCGTTGGGGCGGCGCAGGATTTCCCCGGACAGCCCCATCTGCGCGAGAGCCCCGGCGCGGGCGGCGGGGAAGGATTTGCCGCCGTCCAGTTCCCGGCGGAGCAGGGGAGAAAAGTCCTCCGAAAGCAGCGCCCGGGCGGTCTCCATCAGAAGCTCTGCTTCGCCGGTTTCCGCGCCGAAGCAAAGGGCATCGCACAGCTTCGACAGAATGCCGACGCCTCCCGCGGCGAACCCCTCGGCGGAGGACAGGCTCACGGTGGGTGGCAGCTCCACCACAAGGTCGGCGCCGCAGGCGACGGCGGCCTTTGCCCGGAGGGTTTTATCCATGACGGCGGGCGCGCCCCGCTGGACGTAATTGCCGCTCATGGCGCACACAATGGCGGTTTCCCCGCCAAACTCCGCCTTGACCCGGTCGAACTGCTTGCGGTGGCCTGCATGAAAGGGGTTATATTCGGCAACGATACCAACGGTTTTCAAAATTCTCCCTCCTTTTTTTGAAAAAATTCCCTTGAGGGCTTGAGAATTCAGGATAAATGCACTATAATAGCAACGACTATGGCTATCATATCACAAACTGACCAAAAAGAAAATATTTATTTAGGAGGCTTTCCCCAATGAATGTTCTGATTATCAATGCCGGCTCCTCCAGCCTGAAGTATCAGCTGATGGATCCCGAGACCGGCGCCGTGTCTGCCAAGGGCCTGTGTGAGCGTATCTACATCGACGGCCGTCTGACTCACAACGCCAACGGCAAGAAGATCGTGAAGGATATCCCCATGCCCACCCACTCCGAGGCCATTGCGGCAGTCCTGGCCATTCTGGTCGATCCCGTGGACGGCGTGATCAAGTCCACCGACGAGATCGATGCCGTCGGCCATCGCGTCCTGCACGGCGGCATGGAGTTCTTTGACTCCTGCATCATCAACGACGAGGTCATCGCCGCCATCGAAAAGTGCATTCCCCTCGGCCCCCTGCACAACCCTGCTAACCTGATGGGCATCCGCGCCTGTCAGGCGGTCATGCCCAACACCCCTCAGGTCGCCGTGTTCGATACCGCTTTCCACATGACCATGCCCCCCAAGGCTTACCGCTACGCCATCCCCACCGAGTATTACGAGAATGACTCCATCCGCCGCTACGGCTTCCATGGCACCTCCCACAAGTATGTCACCAAGCGCGCCATCGAGCTGATGGGCCGCAAGGACATCAAGCTGGTGAACTGCCATCTGGGCAACGGTTCCTCTCTGTCCGCGGTGAAGGACGGCAAGTGTCAGGATACCTCCATGGGTCTGACCCCATTGGCCGGTGTTCCCATGGGTACCCGTTCCGGCGATATCGACCCCGCCGTCGTGCAGTTCGTCATGAACAAGTACGGCATGAGCGCTGACGAGTGCCTGAACATGCTGAACAAGAAGTCCGGCGTGCTGGCGCTGTCCGGTGTGTCCTCCGACTTCCGCGACATTGAGAACGGCGCTGAGGAAGGCAACGAGAACTGCGCTCTGGCGCTGGACAAGTTTGCCTACGAAGTCCGGAAGTATATCGGCTCCTACGCCGCCGCTCTGGGCGGACTGGACTGCCTGGTGTTCACCGCCGGCGTGGGCGAGAACTCCGCTTCCATGCGCGCGCGCATCTGCGAGGGCCTGGAATTCCTGGGCGTCAAGCTGGATCCCGAGAAGAACAACACCCGGGGCAAGGAAGCCATCATTTCCGCCGATGACTCCAAGGTCACCGTTTGGGTCATCCCCACCAACGAAGAGCTGATGATCGCGCAGGACACTGCCGCGCTGGTCAACGCCGCCAAGTAAGTTTTTTAGCAAGGAGCCGCCGCCACAGTAGGCGGCGGCTCTTTTCCTTTGGGCATACTATTTTTAACTTGATTGGAAGGAGAACCACATGGAATCTGTTGTAGAGCGCTTTTTGCGCTATGTGACCTTTGACACCCAGTCGGACGAGGAATCCGATACCTGCCCCTCCACGGAAAAGCAGAAGGCGCTTGCCGCCGCGCTGGTAGAGGAAATGCGGGGCATGGGCATTGCGGACGCGAGAATGGACGAAAACGGCTATGTCTACGGCACCGTCCCCGGCGACCCAGAGCTTCCCACCATTGGTCTGATCGCCCACATGGACACCGCGCCGGACGCTTCCGGCGCGAATATCAAGGCCAAGGTCGTGGCCTATGACGGCGGGGATGTCTGCCTGAACGAGGAAAAGGGCATTTTCCTGCGGGAGGCGGACTATCCGTATCTGAAAAACCACGCAGGCAAGCACCTGATCGTCACCGACGGCACGACGCTGCTGGGCGCGGACGATAAGGCAGGCGTGGCGGAGATCATGACGGCGGCGCAGGAGCTGCTCACCATGGGCGGCAGGCATGCCACATTGAAGATCGGCTTTACCCCTGATGAGGAGATCGGCCGGGGCGCTGACCGGTTCGACGTGAAGGGCTTCGGCGCGGACTTTGCCTACACCGCCGACGGCGGCCCTGTGGGCGAGATCGAATACGAGAACTTCAACGCCGCGGGGGCAAAGGTCGTTGTCCATGGACTGAATATCCACCCCGGTTCTGCCAAGGGAAAGATGGTGAATTCCCAGCTGATCGCCATGGAATTCCAGAGCCTGCTCCCCGTGGGACAGCGCCCGGAGCTGACGGAGGGCTATGAGGGCTTCTTCCATCTGCTGGGCATGAAGGGCGAGGTGGAGCGTTCCGAGCTGCACTATATCATCCGCGACCACGACATGGAGAAGTTCGAGGAAAAGAAAGCGGTCATGACCGCTGCCGCGGACTTTATCAACCGCAAGTACGGCGCGGGAACGCTGGAGCTGACCCTCAAGGATAGCTACTATAACATGAAGAAGTGCATTGAGCCGTGTATGTATGTGGTGGAGCGGGCGAAAAAGGCCATGGCTGCGGCGGGTATGAACCCGGTGGAAGTGCCCATCCGGGGCGGCACCGACGGCGCGCGGCTGTCCTACGAAGGGCTGCCCTGTCCCAATCTGTGTACCGGCGGCGAAAACTATCATGGACGCTTTGAGTTCATCCCCACCGAGGACATGGAGAAGTGCGTCCGGATGCTGGTGGAGATTCTGACGGCGTGATTTATGGGGGAAGCTCTGAACCTCTTGCGGACGGTCAGAGCTTCCCAAAGTCCCCAAGGGTAGGGGAAAGGACTAACAACATGAAAGAAAAACGATTTTTCCCGGAAAAGGGACTGCTGATGCTTTCCGGCGCCGCGTTTCTGCTGTTGATCGTCCCGGCGTGGGTGCCGGGCTTTGTGTGGTGCGGCGTGGCGGCAGTGCTGCTGTGCGCCGCGGTGTGGCGGCTGCCCGTCTCCCGGCAGAGGGTGCGGGCGCTGCTTTCCAATCCCGTACACATGGCGCTGAGCCTTGCGTTCAACGGCGCGCTGGCGGTGAACTTCTACCACAACTGGGTCGATTCCCAGAAAATGCAGCGCGTGGCGGGGGTGCTCGGCATGGAGAACGGGCTGTTCGTCCCCCTTTGCGCCGCGTTCTTCGCCATCGCGGCGGCTCCGGCGGCGGGATGCGTGATCTCCTATTATATCTCCGCCGGTCAGGAGGACTACCGCAGGACGAAAGCGGAAACCCTTCGTTCCGGGGAAACCGGCATCCCTATGGGAAAGGCGCTGCTGATTCTGTTTGCCGTTTTCGTGGTGGGCATCAGCGCCATTCTTCGGGCGAATTTCTACTATATGGACGATTCCCCCCGGGCGGCGCTGGGGTACAAGCAGTGGGACTATTTCAGCCGGTATCTCTCGACGGCACTTGCAACGCTGGTGCATGGAGGCGATTATCTGGCGGACGCCGCGCCGCTGCCCCAGATCCTTGCCATGCTCATCATGGCGGTGTCCGGGATACTCATGGGGTATATTGTCTATGAACGGACGACATTTTCCGGCTGGGAACTGGCGGTGCTGTCGATTCTGGGGCTGAATCCCTATTTCCTCGGCTGTGTCAGCTTTCGGTTTGACGCGCCGTATATGGCGCTTTCCGTGCTGGCGGCGGTGGTGCCGCTGCTGTGCCGGAACCGGAATACTGCGGCGTATGTGCTTGCGTCCGGGTTGGGGATTCTGGCGGTATGCACCAGCTATCAGGCGGCGGCGGGGATTTTCCCCATGCTGGTGGTCGCGCTGGCACTGCGGATGTGGAACCGTGGGGAATCCATCCGGGAGGTCGGGCTTTTCTGCCTGAAATCCGCGGCGGGGTATGCACTGGGATTGATTTTCTTCAAGCTGGTTATCATGATTCCCGCCGACACCAGTTATGTGGGCAACGCTCTGCCCCCGGCGGGGGAGCTGATTCCCCACTTTTTGAAAAATCTGCGGAGTTACTATTCTCTGGTTCTGTCGGATTTCAAGCCCTTCTGGCTGATTGCGGCGGTGCTGGCGGTGATCGCTTTCTGCGTTCGCGTGGTTTTGGATTCCCGGCGGAAGACAGTTCCGGCCATCGCCATGACTGCCGCGGCGCTTGTCCTGATGGGGCTGATGTGCTTTGGACTGTATCCCGCACTGGCCGCCACGGTGTTCGCACCCCGGGCGATGTACGGTTTCGGCGTGCTGCTTACCGTGTTCGGCATGACGGCGGCGGAAGGGAAGAAGCGCTTCTCCCTTAAGATACCGGCGGTGGTTCTCAGCTGGATTTTCTTCGTGTTCGCCTTCACCTACGGAAATGCCCTGAGCGTTCAGAAGGATTACACGGATTTCCGCACCCAGCTGGTGATTTCGGATTTGCAGGAAATGGAAGCGTTCCAATCCGATACGCCGGTGACGGTGCAGCTGTCCGGCTCCATCGGAAACGCGCCGGTTCTGCGGAACATGCCGCAAAATTACCAGATGCTGAACCGTCTCATCCCTGGCACCTTCAGCGGGGGAGACGACCTGACCCAATATGGGTTCTACTGCTACTATGGCATGCGGAACGTTGTGTGGAATCCGGATGTGGATTTGCGGGAAATGGACTTGCCCGTTGTGGAGGACAACATGTACCACACGATCCGCGGCGAGGGAAGCTGCGTTCTGGTGGAGCTGAAATAGTGAAAGAAAAAATCCCGGAAAGCAACAGCTTTCCGGGATTTTTGCGTATAAAATGAAATTACTCGGCGAAGTCGGCCTCTTCGGCAACGGGCTCATTCGCGGCAACCTCGGCGGCAGGCTCTTCGGCAGGGGCTTCCTCAACAGGGGCCTCCTCTGCGGGAGCTTCGGCGGAAACTTCCTCTGCGGGCTCTTCGGCAGGAGCTTCCTCAGCGGCAGTCTCTTCGACGGCCTTCGGCTCTTCCTTGCAGCAGGGGCACTTGGGCAGGGAAGCGAAAATCTTCTTCGCCCATGCGACAATCTGATCGCCGTAGGTAGCAACAACGTAGACGGCACCGGCAACGGCAGCCAGAGCGGCCAGGACTTTTACGATTACATTGAATGCTTTCATGGAAATGACCTCCAGAATTTTTTGGACAGCGGCGCAGACCTGCGGCGCTGTGATTTTTACACTCCAAGTATAACCAATGTCGTCAAAAAAAGCAATACGTAAATTGGGAATAAATTGAAAACAATGGCAGCGTTTTGTCAGATATACCCATACATTCCCCGGATACTGACCTCCCCGGCGTTGACAGCTTCCACATGGGAATCGGGAAATTCCACCACCAGCGCGCCTTCGTCGTCAACGTCCAGCGCCCGCCCGTGGCGGACTTCTCCCGCGCCCACCACGGAAATTTCTTTGCCGATGGTGACGCAGTTTTCCCGGTAGAACCGGAGCATGTCCTTCTTGCCGGTGAACAGGGAGGCGTCCATTTCCCACAGCGCCTCCATCATGGCGGCGGCGACCCGGCAGCGGTCAATTTCCCGACCTGCCGCCATGGCGAGGGAGCAGGCTCTGTCCCGAATCTCCGGGGGAAAATCCTCCGCTTTCTGGCAGCAGTTGACGCCGATGCCTACGATCGCCCAATCAACGCCTCCGGCGGCGTTCAGCCCCATTTCCGTGAGGATTCCGGCGAATTTCTGCTTTCCCCAGACGAGGTCGTTCGTCCACTTGATGCCGGGGCGAAGCCCGGCGGCGCATTCCACCGCCCGGCACATGGCGGCTGCGACGGCGCAGGTCAGGTGCATCAGCTCCTGAGGCGCACACTCTGGGCGCAGAAGGATGCTCATATAAATTCCCACCCCCGGCGGGGACAGAAACGACCGTCCCATCCGTCCCCGGCCGCCGGTCTGGCGGTCGGCGATCAGGACGGTGCCGTGGGGAGCGCCCTGAGAAGCAAGCACTTTCAGTCGATTATTGGTGGAATCCAGCTCGGGAAATACGAAAAGCCGATCTTTCCACGGATATTCCGGGGGAAGGAACGAGAGAATCTGCTCTTTCATGTCAGTCAATGTCGCTCAGCACTTCCTCGGGCGGGTTGTCCAGAATTTCGGGGTGGGCGAGAATGCGGCGGTAATGCTTGAAGAAGGCGGCATAGTAGAAGCCGTCCACGATCCGCTCGTCCATGGTGAACTTGATGTCTACATACTTTTTCTCCACCACGGAGCCGTCCTCCTGCACCTCTACCGCCCGACGCTTCATGCCGAAGGCACCGAACACCGGCAGGTTGCCGAAGTCATACAGGTGGTGGTAAATGGGCGGAATGCCCAGACTTCCCATGGAGGTGAAGAACAGGCTGCCGTGGAAGGGGCTGACCTCCAGCAGGAATTTGGGCAGCATCCCGAAATAGTCCATCGTTTTCAGCAGCCACACCGTGAATTTCAGGAACACGCCGGGAATCAGCGTGAGCGCACCCGCCGTGTTGTCAAAGCTGGAATCCAGAGGCGTGTTTTTGACGTTCTCCACGGCGGATTGCAGCTTGCGGTAAACATCGTCGGCGGTGTCATGGGGATTCAAGTGCACCTTGACGATGGTGTCCGGGGAGTCGGCGGTCATTTCCTTTTTGACGGTCATGCAATACTGAATGTCGTCGCCATGCGTATAGACCTTCTGCCCCGCGAGGAACCGGTTCAGGCCGGGATAGCGGCACACGCCCCGGCAGTAGGCCGCCAGCAGGACATGGGTGATGCCGAAGCTGGTCAGACCCTCCCGGCGCTTGCGGCGGATGTAGCGGTCAATGTGGCTGATCTCCAGAGATTCCTCAAAGAAGTTTGTCGAGGTGTTCCGGGTGACCATGATGTAGGGGGAGACCTGCGCCATGGGGGGCAGGGTGCGCAGACGGCGTCCGTCGGTGCGGTCGCCCCATGTGGGGTGGTACTCGTCCACCGGATGCACCCGGATGCCGAAAAGAAGGATCAGCATTCCCAGAACCATGAGAAAGTCCGGCAGGCACTTGCCGCCCGCGTAATAATCGTGTTGAAGCAGGAACGCCCGGTAGCAGTACAGCAGGAACAGCAGCGGGCAGCACAGAATGGGAAACAACAGTAGCACGGCGTGCTTGCGGCGTCCGGCGGTGATGTCCGTGTAGAGGAAGGCGAAGAAGATCACCGCGACCCAGAACAGGAACGCCATCAATCGACTGGAAACGCCGGCGGAGAAGGTCATACCTGCGTACCAGGCCATGAGCCAGACGGGAATGGCGGTCTTATAGAACTGTTCTTTTCCGGACAGGAGGGCGATGAGCGCGTACAGCAAGGCCGCCGCGATTGGCAGAACGATTTGGCTCCACACGAAATGCGCGTCTCCGGACCCTTTCAAACCGGAGAGCGCAATGCGGGCCACTGCCGAGCAGACCATGCACAGCGCCATCAGCCAGGTCAGCGCGTTTTTGCGGCTGACATAGAGATGAATTCTGTTTTTCATAACAATGTAATTATAACAAACCTCACCGGGCTTGGCAATAAGAAAAGCGGGCGAAACGCCCGCTTTTTGGAAAAACTTAAGGATTTCCGGCGAAGGGAAACGAAAACGGAGTACCGAATTTACAGCGATTTCGTAAGAGCCGCGATGAACGCCGGGGTCGTGCCGCAGCAGCCGCCCAGCAATGCGGCACCGTTGTCCCGGCACTGACGCATGATTCCGGCGAATTCTTCCGGTGTCTGGGCGTATACGGCGGTACCCTGATCGTTGATGGTGGGAATGCCTGCATTGGGTTTGCAGATCAGGGGAATCTTCACACTGCGGCGAAGCTTTGACACCAGATGGGGTGTCAGCACGTCCGCCGCCACGCAGTTGAAGCCAACGGCGGCCGCACCAGCCGCTTCCAGATCGCGCAGCACCTTCCCGCCGTCCGCCCCGGAGAACAGCGCCCCGTCCGACTGCATGGTGAAGGTGTACATGGCGGCTCCCGCGCCTTCCAGCTCGGCGGCGGTGAGAATGGCCTCTGCCTCCTGGGCGTAAAGCAGGGTCTCGCCGATGAGCAGATCGGCCCCGCCGTCGATCAGACCGCGGATCTGGCGGCGGTAATTCTCCACCAGCAGGTCGAAGCAGTCCGGATTCCAGCTCTCACAGTAAACGGCCAGGGTGGTCAGGTCGCCCGCAATGAGGCATCCGGGGGCGGCGGAGCGGGACAGAGCAACCAGCGCTTCGTTGATCTTCTCCGTCTGGGCGTCCATGCCAACGGTTTTCAGGGCGATGGGCTGCGCCTGAAAGGTGGGGGCGTAAATGATCTGGCTGCCCGCGGCGGCGTAGGCGCGCTGGAGCGCGACCAGAGGTTCCGGGTTTTCCAGCACCCACTGCTCGGTGCAGCAGTCCTTGGGCATTCCGGCGGCGCGGAGGTTGGAGCCGGTAGCGCCGTCCAGAATGCGGACACCCTCCTGAATCTTCTGCTGAAATTCTTCTTTTGTAAGCATAAGGATACCTCTCTTGATGACCAGCCCGGGAATGTGCATAATGCGGCGCGTCCCGGCAAAAACTGGAGAATGGATTTGACGTGATTATAAACGATTTTTGAATGGATTGCAACAGGCATTGACCTTTTGAGGAAAATCTGCTACTATAGCGAAAGCCTGGGAAATTTTTGGGAAGCCGTCAAGTTTGGCTTTCCCGGAATTTCAAGGAAAAGGAGACACATTTTATGAAGAAAACGATTTTAAGAGAATATGCCCGCCTGATCGTCCGCAGCGGCGTCAATGTCCAGAAGGGGCAGGAGGTGCTGATTTACGCCGATCTCGACCAGCCGGAATTCGTCCAGATGGTCGTGGAGGAAGCCTATAAGGCCAAGGCGAAGAAGGTCACGGTGGAGTGGAATTACCAGCCTCTGCAGAAGCTCCATGTGCGCCACCAGTCCGTCAAAACGCTGGGTGAGGTGCCCGAGTGGCAGAAGGCCAGATTGCAGCACTATGTGGACGTGATCCCCTGCCGCATCCACCTGATGTCCGAAGACCCCGACGGCCTGAAGGGCATCAACATGGCGAAGCTGGCCAAGTCCCGTCAGCTGCGCTATCCCATCGTGAAGCCCTACAGCGATCAGCTGGAAAACAAGGATCAGTGGTGCATTGCCGCCGTCCCCGGCGCGGCCTGGGCGAAGAAGGTCTTCCCCGGAATGCGCACCAGCGCCGCCATGGAGAAGCTGTGGGAGGCCATTCTGTTCACTTCCCGTGTGACCGACGACCCTGTGAAGGCCTGGGAGGAGCACAACGCCGATCTGCATGACCGCTGCGCTTATCTCAACAGCCTGCACATCCGCAGCCTGCACTACACCGCCGAAAACGGCACCGACCTGACCGTGGGTATGATCCCCGAGGGCGAGTGGAAGGGCGGCGGAGACACCAGCCTGCAGGGCATCTTCTTCAACCCCAACATCCCCACGGAGGAGTGCTTCATCTCTCCCAAGCGGGGCGAAGCCGAGGGCATCGTCTACGCCAGCAAGCCCCTGAGTTATCAGGGTCAGCTCATTGAGAATTTCTCCGTCCGCTTTGAAAAGGGCAAGGCCGTGGAGGTCAAGGCGGAGAAGGGCGAGGAGCTGCTCAAGACCATGATCGCCATGGACGATGGCGCGTCCTATCTGGGCGAGTGCGCGCTGGTGCCCCAGCACAGCCCCATTGCGGAGAGCGGCATCCTGTTCTATAACACCCTGTTCGACGAGAACGCCGCCTGCCATCTGGCGCTGGGCATGGGCTTTGCCGACACCATCAAGGATTTCCAGAATAAGACGCTGGACGAGTGCCGGGCGCTGGGCATCAATGATTCCATGATCCACGAGGACTTCATGATCGGCTGCGACAGCATGAACATCGACGGCATCTGCGAGGACGGCAAGGTCGTACCCATTTTCCGCAGCGGCAACTGGGCGTTCTGATCGGAAAAACCGCTGACGCACCACAATTTTTCGATTTTTTGAAAAAATCGAAAAAAGTGCTTGCATTCTCCGACACTTTATGATATGATATCCGGGCGATTAAAGATTGCCCGGGGCTACTATGCCCTTTAACTGATAAGAAAGAGGTGAACGAAATGAAGGAAGGTATCCATCCCAAGTACGAACAGACCACCATCCGCTGCGCGTGCGGCAATGTCTTTACCACTGGTTCTACCAAGAAGGACATTCGTGTTGAGATCTGCTCCAAGTGCCACCCTTTCTATACCGGCAAGCAGAAGCTGGTTGACACCGGTGGACGTGTTGATCGGTTCAACAAGCGGTTTGGCCTGAAGTAAGACCCACAAATCCCGCACTGCGTGATGCAGTGCGGGATTTTTGTATTTTGTGGTTGTTCGCGGCGCGGATGTGTGGTATAATAGAAGAAATGGTATGAGGGGAAGTGCCGCCGGAGGAGAAACCGGGGTTTCCCATGAGAAAAACGGAGGTAACATGGAAGAAAGATTTGATAAACAGACGCAGGAACGGGCGGTTCTGGTGGGACTGAACGCGGACTGCTTTGCTGAGGAAGATACCGCCACCGAAAGCACACTGGACGAGCTGGAAGACCTTCTGGAGACCGCGGGAGGCTTCTGCACGGGCAAGGTGCTGCAAAACCGCCATACCCCCGATTCCCACAGCTTCATCGGCGAGGGAAAAGCCCAGGAGGTGCGGATGCTGGCGGAAGCGACTCAGTCCACCATGGTTATTTTCGACAACGAGCTTTCTCCCGGCAACATCCGGGCGTTGGAGGAAATTATCGGGCTTCCCGTTCTGGACAGGAGCGCCCTGATTCTGGACATTTTCGCCCAGCGGGCAAAGACGAAGGAAGGCCGGCTTCAGGTGGAGCTGGCGCAGTACAAATATCTGCTGCCCCGGCTGTCCGGCATGGGTACGAGCCTTTCCCGGCAGGGCGGCGGCATTGGCACCCGTGGCCCCGGCGAGACGAAGCTGGAATCTGACCGGCGGCATATCCGGGAGCGCATCAACCGTCTGGAAGAAGAGCTGGAGCAGGTGCGCAAGGTGCGCTCCGTCCAGCGGGAGCGGAGAATGAAAAATTCCGTTCCGGTGGTGGCCATTGTGGGCTACACCAACGCGGGAAAATCCACCCTGCTCAATCAGCTCACCGGCGCGGGAATCCCCGCCAACAACCGGCTGTTTGACACGCTGGATACCACCTCCCGGCTTCTGACGGTTTCCGACAATCTGGACGTGATCCTTTCCGACACCGTAGGATTTATCGCGAAGCTGCCCCACCATCTGGTGGACGCTTTCCGGGCGACGTTGGAGGAACTGGAATTTGCCGACCTGCTTCTGCACGTCATCGACGCTTCCGACCCCCATCTGGAAGAGCATATCGCCGTGGTGGACAGGCTGATCTCCCAGCTGGCCAAGCCGGAAACACCGGTGCTGAAATGCTACAACAAGGCCGATCTGGTGTATTCCGACGACATTCCCGTGGGGAAGAATATTGTTGCCATCTCCGCCAAGCGGGGCATCAATATGGACGGGCTGCTGAAAGCCATCGAGAGCGCCCTGAACCATGCCCGGCACCATATCGTGGTGCGTCTGCCCTATGCCATGGGCGGCATGGTGGAGACGCTGCATGACGGCGCTCAGGTCAAAAAAGTGGACTACACCCCGGAGGGCATCGAGATCGAGGCCGTCGTGGACGGAATCCTCTACGGCAGACTCCGGGAATATATCATCGGGGAGTGCTGAGGATTGGACGAGTATCTGATACCCACCCAATTTGGCGAAGCGGAATTCGTGGAAAAGAAGTCCCGCTTCATCGGCCGCGTCTGGCCTGTGGACACCGAGGAAGAAGCTCTGGCGAAAATTCAGGAGATGAAAAAGAAGCACTACGACGCCACCCACAACTGCTGGGCGTACATCATCAGAGACGGCGCGGTGCGCTTCTCCGATGACGGCGAACCCGGCGGCACTGCGGGAATGCCCATGCTGCAGGTTTTGCAGCGGGAATGTCTTTTTAACGTGGTGTGCGTGGTGACCCGGTACTTTGGCGGCATTCTTCTGGGCGCCGGGGGACTGGTGCGGGCTTACACAAAAGGCGCGAAAATCGCTGTGGACGCTGCGGGCAAATCCATGAAGCGGGTATGGACGGCGGTGTACGTGCCGTGCCCCTATCCCTTCTACGAGCGGGTCAAACTGGAAGCCGCCGCCTTTGGGGGCATTCTCCGCAAGACGGATTTCGGCGCGGAGGTGGAGCTGGAGCTGCTGTTCCCGGAGGGACAGGTCAGCGCCTTTCTGGAAAAACTCACCGACCTGTCCAGCGGAACCGTGGAGGGCATGGAGACCGGGCAGGAATACCGGGCGTTCCCGGTGGAGACTACATAAACAAAGTGGAATAAGGAATGAGGGAATTACCATGACTGTGCGGGAAGAACTGGAATGGCAGGAGCATAAGCGACTGAATCCTCTGGCGGCCTTCGCCGACCAGAGCAGGGGACGTCTGAGGTTTGAAGAACCCCGGGCGGAGGACGTGCGTACCTGTTACCAGAGGGACATTGACCGCATTGTCCATTCCAAGTCCTTCCGCCGCCTGATGCACAAGACGCAGGTGTTTTTGCAGCCTGAGGGCGACCACTACCGCACCCGGATGACCCACACATTGGAGGTCAGCCGCATTGCCGGAACCATCACACGGGCGCTGGGGCTGAACGAAGATCTGGCGGAAGCCATTGCCATGGGGCATGACCTGGGACACACTCCCTTTGGCCACGCCGGGGAGGACGTTCTGAGCCAGTGCCTTGGCAAGCCTTTCCGCCACAATGAGCAGAGCCTGCGAGTGGTGGACATTCTGGAAAAGGACGGTCAGGGGCTGAACCTGACCTATGAAGTCCGCATGGGCATTCTGGGTCACACCGGGGATTACTGGCCGGAGACGCTGGAGGGGCAGGCCGTGCGTCGCTCCGACCAGATCGCCTACGTTAATCACGACATTGACGACGCCATCCGGGCGGGCATCCTCACCGACGACGACATTCCCATCGAAATCACCGACGTGCTGGGCCACAGCCACCGGGACAGGATCAATACACTTGTCTGCGATGCCATCCGCACCTCCCGGGAATTCGGGAAAGTCTGTCTGTCTCCCGATGTGGACAGGGCGCTCAAGGAGCTACGCTCGTTCATGTTTACCAATGTCTACCGCAATCCGGTGGCCAAGGGCGAGGAAAGCAAGGCAAAGGATATGCTGAAGCGGCTGTTTGAATACTACATCGCCCATCCGGAAGCGCTGCCGGAGGATTTTCAGCCCCAGCTGAGCTTTGACGGCATGGAACGCACGGTGTGCGACTACATAGCGGGAATGACGGACAATTACGCCGTCGAAAAGTTCCGGGAGATCTTCATCCCCATGGGATGGCAGGTTCACGGTTGAGAATTTGTAAAGAAGTTTGACGAAGGGGGGGAGACCATGCCATTTCCACCGGCATTTATTGATGAAGTGATCGCGCGGAACCCGATTGAGGACGTGGTGGGGCAGTACGTGACGCTGAAGCGTTCCGGCTCCAACCTGTTTGGCCTGTGTCCCTTCCACGGAGAGAAGACCGCCTCCTTCTCCGTCGCGCCGGACAAAGGCATGTTCTATTGCTTCGGCTGCCACAAGGGAGGCGGTGTCATCAATTTCGAGATGGAAATTGAGGGGCTGAGCTACGGGGACGCCGTGCGGGCGCTGGCAAAGCGGGCGGGGTTGGAAGTCCCTGAGGACGAGCAGTACCAGTCCCGGTATCGTCAGCAGGAGCGGCTCTGGGCGCTGCACAAGGAAGCGGCGCGGTTTTTCCACAGCTGCCTGTACGCGCCCATGGGCGCATCGGCGCTGGAATACGCCCGGGGGCGGGGAATGTCCCAGACGACCCTGACCAAGTTCGGCATCGGCTACGCCCCGGACAGCTGGAGCGATCTGGTGGACGCCATGCGGAAAAAAGGCTACACCGATCAGGAGCTGCGGGACTCCGGCCTTGTGACGGTGTCCAAAAAGAACGGCAATCTCTTTGACCGGTTCCGGGACCGGCTGATGTTCCCCATCATCGACGTTCGGGGAAACGTCATCGGCTTCGGCGGGCGCATTATGAACGACCGGGACAAAAACGCCGCAAAATACTTAAATTCCCCGGAAACCCTGATTTTTAACAAGCGGAAAAACCTGTTTGCCCTGAATTACGCCAAGAAAAGCAAAATGGACTATCTGATTCTGGTGGAGGGATACATGGACGCCATCGCCCTGCATCAGTACGGATTTGACTGCGCGGTGGCATCCTTGGGTACTGCCCTGACGGACGACGGCGCAACGCTGCTGTCCCGGTATACCGACCAGGTGGTGCTGATCTACGACGGCGATACCGCCGGACAGAACGCCACTCAGCGGGCGATCCCCATGCTGGAAAAGGCAGGGCTGCAGGTCAAAGTCCTGAAAATGCGGGACGCCAAGGACCCGGACGAGTACCTGAAAAAGTACGGCGCCGACCGCTTCAAGATTCTGCTGGAGGAATCCTCCAACCGGGTGGAATACCAGCTTGCCGCCATTGCCCGGAAATACGACCTGCGGGACGACGACCAGAAGGTGCGCTATTTGCAGGAATCTGCCGACCTGATCGGCTCCCTGCCCAGCGCCGTCCAGCGGGACGTCTACGGCGGCCGGGTGGCGGAGGCCGCGAAGATCAGCGCCGACGCCATGCAGATGGAAATTCAGCGGGCGTGGAAACGGCGGGTCTATCAGGAGAAGAAAAAGCAGGAGAAGATCGACCTGTCTCCCGCCCGGAATCTGCAGCCCAAGAGCCGGGACATCCGCTATACCAACATGAAATCCGCCATGGCGGAGGAAATGCTTCTGTCGCTGGTTCTGCGGGAAAGCGCCCTGCTGGACAGCACCGGCGGCCTGGAAGCGGAGATGTTCTCCTCGGAGCTGCTGGGACGGGTTTACGCCCAGTTAAAGCAGCGCCATGAGCAGGGACTGGACGTTTCCCTCGCAGGACTGACGGACTTGACGCCGGAGGAAATGTCCCACATTGCGGGCATCCTGCACAGACAGCAGGGGCCTGTGAACGAGCAGGCGCTGACGGACTGCATCCGCACCATCCAGAACGAGTATCAGGCGTCCAAAGTGACGACGGAGGACGACCTGCTGGCGGTGCGGGAACGAATGAAGGAAAGAAAAGGAATGAAAGCATGACAGAGCTGTTAGAGAATTCTCCGGTGAGTGCCGGCGAGGACGATGTGCGCCAATACTTAAATGAGATCCGGCGGTATCCCCGTCTGACGCCGGAGGAGGAGCGCCAGCTTGCCATGCGCTGCGCGCAGGGAGACGAGAGCGCCATTCGCCAGATGGTCAATTCCAATCTGCGTCTGGTGGTGTCCATCGCGAGAGAGTACGCCGGACGGGGCGTCGCGCTGATGGACCTGATTCAGGAGGGCAGTATCGGCCTTCTGGTGGCGGCGCGGAAATTTGATTATACCAAGGATTACCGTTTTTCCACTTATGCCACAAAATGGATCAGGCAGGGCGTGACCCGGTGCCTGATGAACCACGGCAGCGCCATCCGGGTACCGCTGCACACGGCGGAGCGGATGCGGAAGATCGAAGCGGTGCGCACCGCCCTGCGTCAGGAACTGGGGGAGGAACCCACCGCCGCGCAGATCGCGGAAAAGTGCGGCCTGCCGGAGGAAAAGGTGGCGGAGCTAACCCAGCTGACGCCGGACATCTGCTCCCTGGACGTCCCCACGGGGGACGACGACGGCACTGCCCTGCAATCTCTGCTGGAAGACGCCCAGGCACCCCAGCCCTATGAGGAAGTGGTGCGCGGGGAGCTGGACAAGACAATGGACCAGCTTCTGAGTACGCTGAACGAGCGCCAGCAGCAGATCCTGCGGCTGCATTTCGGCATGGAGGACGGCAACTGCTATTCTTTGGAGGAGATCGGCAAAAAGCTGAGCATTTCCAAGGAACGGGTGCGCCAGATCGAGCGTCAGGCCATGGACAAGCTGCAAAAAATGGGTACCAGTCTTGGATTGGAGGATTTCTTGAATGAATGATCTGGATTTTTCCTTTGAGGACAGCCCGTGGGAAGCCTTTCTGCGAACCAAACGGGCGGGGGATACGGTTTCGGCCGCGAACCTTCTGACCATGCTGGAGGAAGAAAACGAGCAGGTCGTGGAGGATGCCCTTCAGGCACTGGAGGACGGCGGACTGAATCTGAATGTTTTTGACCTCCCCAAAACGTCGGGCAGCGGAGAGGCGGATCTGCGTCTGCGTCAGGAAGCGCAGCTGGTGGAAAAGGGCTTGAACCCCGGGGAATTGGAACCCAACGACCCGCTGCGGCTGTACTTAGAAGAGGTGGCGCAGCTTTCCTCCACCGGCGACGAGCAGGCGCTGGCGGCAAGGTGTGCAGCGGCGGATGAACGGGCCATGGAGGCGCTGACCAATCTGGGGCTGCACCGGGTTCTGGAAATCGCCAAAGATCACGTCGGCTGCGGGGTGCTCCTGCTGGATTTGATTCAGGAGGGGAGCCTCGGACTGTGGCAGGCCATTCAGGGCTACCGGGAGGGGGATTATGACGCCTACCGGGACTACTGGATTCGGTTCTACATGGCGAAAGCGGTCTTTTTGCAGGCGAGAGCCAACGGTGTTGGGCAGAAGCTCCGTGGGGCGCTGGAGGACTACCGTGCCGTAGACGAGCGGCTGCTGTCCGAGCTGGGGAGAAATCCCACTTTGGAGGAGATCGCCGAGGCCATGCACATAAGCCCGGAGGAAGCATCCGTGGTGAAGAAAATGCTGGACGACGCCCGTCTTCTTGCGCAGGCGAAGAAGCAGCCGGAGCCGGAGGAAGAAAAGGAAGCCGAGGAGCAGGCCGTGGAGGACACCGCCTATTTCCAGATGCGCCAGCGCATCATGGAGCTGATGTCGGTGCTTGACGAGACCGACGCGAAGCTGATCTCCCTGCGGTTTGGTCTGGAGGGCGGAATGCCCCTAAGCCCCGAGGAAACGGGAAAGCGCCTGAACCTGACCCCCGACGAGGTGGTCGCAAGAGAAGCAAACGCCCTGAGCAAGCTGCGCTCAGAGAGATAGAAGGAAGGAAATCTATATGGCAAAACCAATTTCCATCGCCATTGACGGCCCCGCCGGGGCGGGAAAGTCCACCATCGCCCGAAGACTTGCCAAAGAGCTGGGCTTTTACTACGTGGACACCGGGGCGATTTACCGCACCGTGGCCTATTTCTTTGACCTGTGGGGCGTCAGCCCCAAGGACATCGACGGCATCACCCGCTACATCGACGAGCTGACCATCGGCATTGAGTATGACGACGAGGGCGTCCAGCACATGATCATGAACGGCATGGACGTGACCGGCGATATCCGCACCCCCGACCTTTCCCAGAAGGCCAGTCTCGTTTCTGCCCACGCCATCGTCCGGGACCTGCTGCTGGACATGCAGCGGGAAATGGCCGAGAAGCACAACGTCATCATGGACGGCCGGGACATCGGCACCGTGGTACTGCCCAAGGCCACGGTGAAGATTTTCCTCACCGCGACCCCGGAGGTGCGGGCAAAGCGCCGCACGGACGAGCTGATTGCGAAGGGACAGAAGGCGGACTACAATAAAATCCTCAAGGATATTCAGCAGCGGGACTATCAGGACACCCACCGGGAGATCGCTCCCCTGAAAATGGCGCGGGACAGCGTCAAGCTGGACACTTCTGAGCTGGACATCGACGGCGTTATCGCCGCGATGAAGGAGATCATTGCCCGGAAGGTGACGCTATGAGCGTCCGGGTCGCGAAAAGCGCCGGGTTCTGCTTCGGCGTCAGTCGGGCGGTGGAGCTGGTGGAGCAGGCGGCAAAAGCGGGGAAAAAGGTGGTCACGCTGGGGCCAATCATTCACAATCACCACGTCGTGGACAAATTCCGCGCCTTGGGTGTGGAGGTGATCGGCACCCCTGAGCAGGCTTGCCCCGGCCAGACGGTCATTATCCGTTCCCACGGCGTCAGCCGGGCGGTGTATGAGGAATTGCAGCGCAGGGGCGTGGAGATCATCGACGCCACCTGTCCCTTCGTCAAACGCATCCACGGAATCGTCAGCCGCGCCGAGGAAGAAGGGCAGCTGCCTGTCATCATCGGGACGCCCACCCACCCGGAGGTGGAGGGCATTGCCGGATGGTGCCGGGACTGCCGGGTTTTTGAGACCCTTGACGACCTGAAAAACTGGGCATATTCCAAAGAAAATCTTAAGAAATCGTCAATTTGCATGGTTTCACAAACGACTTTGACTGAATCTTTGTGGAAAATGTGCGGTGAATTTGCGAAAAAACAGTTTACTAACCTGAAAATTTTTGATACAATATGTAGAGCAACTGAGTATAGGCAAAGCGAAGCAGCTGAATTGAGTGAAATCTGTCAGGCTATGGTCGTTGTGGGAGACCCCAAAAGTTCCAACACAGGCCGTCTCGCTATGATTTGCCGGGAACACTGCGGCCGGGTCTTTCTGGTGGACAACGCTTCCGAGCTGCGTCCCGAGGACTTTCGCGGTGTCAGCGATGTTGGAATCACTGCCGGTGCGTCGACGCCGGCGTGGATTATAAAGGAGGTCAACAAGACTATGAGCGAAATCACGAATGTTGAGACTGTACAGGAGGAGAACTTTGCGGAGCTTCTCGAGCAGTCCATCAAGACTTTAAATACAGGAGATAAGGTTATCGGCACCGTGACCGGAATCGGCAACACCGAAGTCCAGGTCGACCTCGGCACCAAGCATGCCGGCTACATCCCTTATGACGAAGTCAGCACCGATCCTTCCGTGAAGCCCGAAGACATCCTGAAAGTTGGCGACGAGATCGAGGCCTTCGTCGTTCGCGTCAACGATCAGGAAGGCACCGTGCAGCTGTCCAAGAAGAAGCTGGACGGCCTGAAGGTCTGGGACGACATGACCGCATGGGCAGAGAACAAGACCACTGTTGAAGGCACCATCACCGAGGAAAACAAGGGCGGTCTGGTCGCCAATGTCAAGGGCATCCGGGTGTTCATCCCCGCTTCCCAGTCCGGCATTGCCAAGGGCGGCGACATGGCCGGTATGGTCGGCAAGACCGTGCAGCTGAAGATCACCGAGGTCAACCGTGCCCGCCGCCGTGTTATCGGCTCCATCCGCGCCGTCAACTCCGAGGCTCGCAAGGCCGCACAGGAGAAGATCTGGTCCGAGATCGAAGTGGGCAAGAAGTACCACGGCACCGTCAAGTCCCTGACTTCTTACGGCGCGTTCGTGGACATCGGCGGTGTGGACGGCATGGTTCACGTTTCCGAGCTGAGCTGGAACCATATCAAGACTCCCGCTGACGTTGTGAAGGTCGGCGACGAGATCGACGTTTACGTCATTTCCTTCGACCCCGAGAAGCACAAGATTTCTCTGGGCTACAAGACCGCCGAGATGAACCCCTGGAATCAGTTCATGACCAAGTATTCCGTGGGCGACGTTGTGGACGCCAAGATCGTCAAGCTGATGACCTTCGGTGCCTTCGCTGAGATTCTGCCCGGCGTGGACGGCCTGATTCACATTTCCCAGATCGCTGACCGCCGCATCGGCAAGCCCGAGGATGTTCTGTCCGAGGGTCAGGATGTTAAGGTCAAGATCACCGATGTGGACGCCGAGAACAAGCGTATCTCCCTGTCTATCCGCGCTCTGCTGGAACAGCCTGAAGAGGACGCCGAGTAATTTGTGATGCAACACCGGGGCTGCGCATGTAGCCCCGGTTTTTTGTTAAATAAGAAAATACGCCGCGTTTGCGGATTTCCGCAGCGGGCGGTAAGCCGATAATACTATTTCTTCATAAAATGATTTCATCATTTTATGAAAGCCGTTTCACGGCAGACCGCCTGGGCGGCGGTAAGAAATGTATTGACTTCGTTTTTTAGCGGCAGTGGCCGCTGGCCGCAATCCTGCGGCCTAATAAAACGCTTTTAAGCGTTTTATTAAAAACTCGTATAAGGAGGATAATTATGGTAAAGCATATTGTACTGTACACCCTGAAAGAGGGCGTTGATAAGACCGAGGCCGTGAAACTGATCGCGTCCGTTCTGGAGCCGCTGGTGGGAAAAATTCCGGGTCTGCTGCATCTGGAGATCCGTCAGGCGTTCAACGGCATGGATTACGCCCTGTATTCCGAGTTTGAAAGCCGGAAAGCGCTGGAAAATTATGCCGTGCATCCCCTGCATCAGGAGGCCAAGACCCATTTCTTCCACCTGCTGGACAGCCGGGTGGCAGCAGATTACGAGGTATAATCCCCATATGTGACAGTCCGATGGACGGGCGCAGGCCGCAGTCCCGGACGGAAGGAGAAAAAGATGAAAGCAATTGTAACCGTAGTCGGAAAAGACCGGGTGGGCATCATCGCGGGTGTCTGCACCGCTCTGGCGGACTTCAACGTCAACGTTCTGGACATCAGCCAGACCGTTATGCAGGGCTATTTCACCATGATGATGGCGACGGAGGTCTCCGCGTGCAATGTGCCGCTGGGAGAGCTTGTCACCCGCATGGACGAGATCGGCAAGGAAATGGGACTGTCCATCCGCGTGCAGCGTGAGGACATCTTTGAAGCCATGCACCGGATTTGAGGGACAGACCATGCTGAATCAGAAGGACATCCTGCAAACCCAGGATATGATCGACAAGCGGCATCTGGACATCCGAACCATCACCATGGGCATCAGTCTGCTGGACTGCTGCGACCCGGATTTGAAGACCTGCTGCGATAAGATTTATCGGAAGATCACCCGCTGCGCCAAAGACTTGGTGAAGGTCGGCGAGGACATCGAGAAGGAATTCGGAATTCCCATTGTCAACAAGCGGATTTCCGTTACGCCCATCTCCATCGTGGCCGGTTCCTGCGAGACAGATTCCTATGTGGAGATCGCGAAAACACTGGACGCGGCGGCAATCACCTGCGGCGTCAACTTCATCGGCGGCTTTTCCGCTCTGGTGCAGAAGGGCTGCACCACGGGAGACTGGAAGCTGATCCGCTCCATCCCCGAGGCCATGGCTGCCACCGAGCGGGTGTGCGCCAGCGTGAATGTTGGCTCTACCAAAGCGGGCATCAATATGGACGCCGTGTCGGAAATGGGTCGCATTATCAAGAAAACCGCCGAGCTGACTGCGGATAACGACGGCCTTGGCTGCGCCAAGGTGGTGGTGTTCGCCAACGCCGTGGAGGATAACCCCTTCATGGCCGGTGCGTTCCACGGCGTGGGCGAGCCGGAGTGCGTGCTGAATGTGGGCGTTTCCGGCCCCGGCGTGGTGTACCACGCTTTGCAGAACGTGAAGGGTCAGCCCTTTGACGTGGTGGCCGAAACCATCAAAAAGACCGCTTTCCAGATTACCCGTATGGGTCAGCTGGTGGGCAAGGAAGCGTCCCGCCGTCTGGGCGTACCCTTCGGAATCGTGGATTTGAGCCTTGCGCCCACTCCCGCCGTGGGAGACAGTGTTGCCCGGATTCTGGAGGAAATGGGGCTGGAGGTCTGCGGCACCCACGGCACCACGGCTGCCCTTGCCATGCTGAACGACGCGGTGAAAAAGGGCGGCGTCATGGCGTCCAACCATGTGGGCGGCCTGTCCGGCGCGTTTATCCCCGTGTCCGAGGACGAGGGCATGATCGCCGCCGCCGAGGGCGGCACGCTGTGCCTTGACAAGCTGGAAGCCATGACCTGTGTCTGCTCTGTTGGACTGGACATGATCGCGGTCCCCGGCGATACCTCTGCGGCGACCATTTCCGCCATCATTGCGGACGAAGCGGCCATCGGCATGGTGAACACCAAGACCACCGCCGTGCGTATCATCCCCGCCCCCGGCAAGACCGTAGGCGACCGGGTGGAAATGGGCGGATTGCTGGGCAGCGCCCCGGTGATGCCGGTGCACGACAAGGCCAGCGAGGACTTCATAGCCCGCGGCGGCAGAATTCCCGCGCCGCTGCAAAGCCTCAAGAACTGACAGTTGGAGTGGCGAAATAACCTGTTCGACCAAACAAAAGGAGATTCTCGCTTTTTCCAAAACTATTTACCGTAAGGGATAAAGAATGCGCCTGCCATTATGAAATGGCAGGCGCATAAATTTTTACTTTGCCGACAGGTCAACGCTTCTTCTGAGCATACTCATGGGCGGGACGGCCTTTGGCAGCTGGATGGTGAATTTCATCTGGGGGGTTCGCGGTTCTTCTACCGGGTTGCCTTCCAGATCGGCCATGATGGGAGCGGTGATGGGGAAGGGGCGCACGTCGGGGCCGACGACTTCCAGCGCGTCTCCCGAGCGGAATTTGTTGTTCAGGCGGCACACCGCCAGTCCGTTTTCGTCGCAGGATTCTACCTTCGCCACGATCTGCCACTCCCGGATGTACCGGGAGGAAGCTACGTATTGCCCCGGCTCGCCGTAATAGAAGCCGGTGGAGTAGATGCGGTGGGAGATGTGATCCACCTCGTCCCGCCAGACGGGGTCCAGCTCTCTGCCAGCGGCGGCATCGTCGATGCAGTGGCGATAGGCTCCCGTGACGATGGCGGCATAGTAGGCGGATTTTGCCCGGCCCTCAATTTTGATGCAGTCCACGCCTGCGTCCATCAGGTCGCTTAAGTGGTCGATCATGCACATATCCCGGGAATTTAAGATGTAAGTACCCTTTTCGTCCTCGAAAACCGGGAAATACTCCCCGGGGCGCTTTTCCTCCATCAGAGCGTACTGATACCGGCAGGGCTGGGCGCAGGCGCCGCGATTGCTGTCGCGTCCCGTCATGTAGTTGCTCAGCAGGCACCGGCCGGAGTAGCTGACGCACATGGCACCATGGCCAAAGGTCTCGATTTCCAGCGCGGGGTCTACCTTCTGACGGATGGCGCGGATTTCTTCCAGACTGCATTCCCGTGCCAGCACCACCCGCTTCGCGCCCAGATCAAACCACGCCTGGGCGCAGACGTAATTGGCGATGGATTGCTGGGTGGAAATATGCCGCTCGCAGTGCGGGGCATATTTCCCGGCGAGGGTGAATGCGCCCAGGTCGGCCACGATCAGGGCGTCCACCCCGGCGTCGTCCAGCTGTTCCAGATATTCCGGCAGCCGGGCGATTTCATCATTTCTCGGCATGGTGTTTACGGTGACGTGACACCTGACACCATGGTCATGGGCATACCGCACCGCCTTGGGCAGCTCCTCGGGGGAGAAATTCCCCGCGAAGGAGCGCATTCCAAAGCTTGTTCCGGCGAAATATACCGCGTCTGCGCCGTAGGCTACGGCCATTTCCAGCCGCTCCATGTCCCCGGCAGGGCTGAGCAATTCCAGCTTTCTCATTCGCCCTCCGACTGTGTGGAAGCAGCAGCGGCGGCAGCAGCAAACTGCGCGCGGTACTGCTCATGCTCCTCCTGTGTGGTGGAGAACTGATGGGTGCCGGTGGCGGGATTCAGCACGTAGTAATAGTAGTTGTGGGACTCGGGATTCAGCGCGGCCTGCAGGCTGGCAAGACCCGGGTTCGCAATGGGCGTGGGCGTCAGACCCACGTGAAGGTAGGTGTTGTAAGGGCTGTCCAGACTGGTGTCGATGTGGTCGGACACGCCGTCCTGCGCGTAGATGATGGCGGCGTCGATGTTCAGCAGGGCGGGGTAGTCCCAGTGGAACAGACGGTTGTAGATAACACCGGCGATCCGGGGGCTTTCCGACGCGGAGGCGGTTTCCTTCTCGATGAGAGACGCGACAATGGTCACTTCCCGGACGGTGAAGCTGCCGTCGGTGACGGTGGCGTTCAGGGTGTCGATCTGGGCGCGCATTTCCTCGCTGAACCGGTAGTCGAAGTTGTCCAGCATCTTTTCCAGAACCTCACGGGGGGAGGAATTCTTATAGAAGTCGTAGGTATCCGGGAAAAGGAAGCCCTCAAGGCAGTATTTGTCGCCCCGGGTCACGTTTTCAAGGAACCAGTAGTCCTTCAGCGCGCCGTTGGCGGCGTAGGCGCTGAGATCCTGCGCGGTACAGATGCGGTTTTCCTCCAGCAGGGCGAAAATCTGGCGGCAGGTGTAGCCCTCGGGGATCAGCAGGTCTTCCACGACCTCACGGGTGGAGCTGGCGGACATCATGTTGACCAGCGCGTGATAGTCGTACCGGGTGTTCAGGTCGTAAATGCCGGGGTCGATCTTCTTCTCGGCATGGGAGATGTCGGCGTAGAAGTTAAACAGGCTCTTGTAGCGGATCAGACCGGCGTCGTAGAGCTTGTCGGTGATGCTGTCCATGGTGTCGGACTCGTAAACGGTGATGGTGACGGGCTTGTTTTCCCGCCCGAAGGCCAGCACATCGGCGGCGCAGACCCAAATCATCCGTCCCAGCGTGACGCCGATGACCACGATCAGAGCCAGCCACACGATGGTGACCAGAATGTGGGGGATGCCCAGCAGACCCTCTCCACGGGTTTTCTTAGGACGTCCCTTTTTGACGGGGCGCTGACGACCGGACGCTTTTCTTTCCGGGGCGGGGGCATCCTCTGCGGCGTCAAAATCACCGTCGCTGTCTCGGTATTCCTGTTCAGCGATCTCGTCCTTCGGCGGTTCCGGCTCCGACGGTTCCTCCGGCAGCTCCTGCAAATCCGGGTCGTCCAGAATGCTGGGGTCGAAGGGCGGCTCTTCCTCGCCGTGTTCCAGCATACCGTGGGAATCCATGGCGCTCTCGTCGGGGGTGATCTCGCTGCCGATCTCCGGCTCGGTGAGCCGGTCGTCGTAGGACTCCTCCATGCCGTCGTCCACGTCCGGAATGCGATCCATGAAGGAACGGCCTTTTTCGGAGGTGTCATCGGGCGCGGGAATTTCCTCCGGGGCGGGGGCGTCCGCAATGGGGGGGACATCCTCAAAAACGGGAAATTCTTCCTGAACGGAATCATCCTCAAATGCGGGAACGTCTTCCGCCACGGGAGTTTCCTCCGCAACGGGTTCTTCCACCTCTGCGGGGATTTCCTCTGGCTGGGAAGCGGGTTCTTCCCCAATCACGTCTTCGGAGGCGGGGACATCCCCGGCGTCCTCCGATTCCTCGTCGGCGGGAAAGAAGGTCAGCTCTTCGGGAATGATTTCCTCCTCGTCCCGTTCGGGAAACTGTTTGTTGTCCATATTGTGTTCCTCCAAGGTCAGCGAATGACGATCTGTTCTGCCACGGCCTGCGCGGCGGCCTGACCCTTCAGGGCGGCGATCAGCGCCAAACCAAAGGGAACGGCGCAGCCCGCGGACGTGCCGGTGATGAGCTTTCCGTCGGTGACGGCGGGGGCGCAGACCATGTCAGCGCTTCCCATCTGGCCTTCACAGCCGGGGTAGCAGGTGGCGCGTCTGCCATCGGTGATGCCAAGCATGGCAAGAATGGTGGGTGCGGCGCAGATGGCGGCGACGAACCGGCCGTTTTCCCATGCGAACTGCACGGCTTCCAGCGCCTCCGGGCAGCCCTTGATGGACGCGACGCCCTTCATTCCGCCGGGGAGAACGATCATATCCAGCTGGGTCAAGTCCATTTGGCCAAGTTCCATATCGGCGGTCACGGGGATGCCGTGGCTTCCGACGATGACCTTTCCGCCAATGCCCACGGTGGCGACGGACACGCCCGCGCGGCGCAGCAGATCAATAGGGGCGACGGCTTCCGTTTCCTCGAAGCCGGTTCCAAGCAACATGTAAACCATATTCAGTCCTCCAGACATGCCGCCACATGGCGGTAGATTTCTTCGTGAATGTCCTCAATACTCCGCATTTTCCCATTTTCCGTGCAGGAAATGATTGTCCAGCCGTAGTATTCAGCGGCGGCGCGTCCGGTGCGGCGGCAGGAAGCAAGATAGGCGCTGTTCCGCTCGTGGATGTCCGCGGTGGTGTGGGTGTCCTGCTCCCGGTGGCGCAGCAGCTGCTCCGTAAAGTCCGTGGGGACGTCCAGATACAGCGTCAGGTCGGGGCGGGGAAGCCCCAGCCGGTCGTATTCAAAGTCATACAGCCACTTGAGAAACTCCTGCCGCCTGTCCTCCGGCTCCTTGGAAGCCTGATGGACGGCGTTGGAGGTGGTATAGCGGTCGCAGATTACCAGACCGCCCTGTTCGTACCACTGCCCCCAGATCTTTTTGTAGGAGGCGTAGCGGTCGATGGCGTAAAAGGAGGAAGCGGCATAGGCGTTGACGTCCGACGGATTCGTGCCGAACTCGCCCCCGAGATACATCCGGATCAGCGCGGAGCTTGGCTCGGAATATTGTGGGAAGACGATTTTCTGAAAGGCAATGTTTTCGTTTTCCAGACGCTGGGTCAGCAGACGAAATTGGGTGGACTTGCCGGAGCCGTCCGTGCCTTCAATGACGATTAGTTTGCCCATTTGTATTCTCCTTACATCAAGGACATATTATCATAACCTACAATATACCATATTTATCCCCGTTTGTCCACCTTTGCGTGAGATTGAAACCGAGTTTTCTCGAATCGACTATCGGAAAACAAAAAAGTTGCAAACATGGGGGAAAAGTGATACAATAAAGAAAAATTCGATGGAAAAGGGAAAGAGAAACATGGAAGTCACATTTGAAAGTCTCGGCCTCAGCGAGGCCATGCTGAAAGCGCTGGAGGAAAAGGGCTACGGCTACCCCACCACAATTCAGGCGGAGGCCATTCCATATTTTCTGCAATGGCGGGACGTCATTGCCAAGGCGCCCACCGGCACCGGAAAGACCTTTGCCTTCGGCATCCCCATGATCGAGCATATCGACCCGGCCAACGAGGGCGTTCAGGGGCTGATCCTTGCCCCCACCCGGGAGCTTGCCATCCAGATCGGCGACGAGCTGCGGGGTCTGCTGACCTATTTTCAGGGCATTCGGGTAGCAGTGCTGTACGGCGGCGCGGGCATCGGCGGCCAGATCAAGCAGCTGGAGCGCAAGCCCCAGATCGTGGTGGCGACGCCGGGACGGCTGATGGATCACTATAACCGCAAGACCATCCGTCTGGACAAAATTCAGACCGTAGTGCTGGACGAGGCCGACCGGATGTTGGACATGGGCTTTTTCAAGGACGCGACCCGGATTATCGATAAGGTGAAGAACCGGAAAAATCTGGGGCTGTTTTCTGCCACCATCTCTCAGGAGGTCATGACGGTTTCGTGGATGTACCAGCGGGACGAGGTGGAGATCACCGTGGAGCCCAAGCAGGAAGACCGCCCGGACATCGACCAGTTCAGCATCACCTGCACGCCGCTGGAAAAGGCGGAGACGTCTCTGCGCCTGATCCGCAGTCAGGGCTATGAGCGGGTGATGATCTTCTGCAACACCAAGCACATGTGCCAGCGTCTCTGCGACGAATTCCAGCGGGCGGGCTTGGACTGCGACTGCATCCACGGCGACATCCGCCAGAGCCAGCGGGAAAAGACCATGCAGCGCTACCGGGACGGAAAGCTGGCCGTGCTGATCGCGACGGACGTGGCCTCCCGGGGCATCGACGTGGACGATGTGGACTGCGTTATCAACTATGACGTGCCGGAGGAGAACGAGTACTACGTTCACCGCATCGGACGCACCGGCCGGGCGAAGAAAAAGGGCGTGGCATGGAGCATCGTCAGCAATTTCCCGGAGAAGGCCAGACTGGATGACATCTGCAAATACTGCAATTTCACCATTCAGCCCATGGTGATGGACAAGGACGGAAGTTTGACGCCCGAGGAAGTCAAAGCCCCCGTGACGCCCAAAAGGAGATTCCGTTGAATCCCCGGGAAAGGGGTTTTCTGCTGCTGACGAGCTGCCTGGGAAACCCGGATCGCCGGGTGCTTTCCACCGCTCAGCTCCGTGCGCTGGCGCTGCGGATGCGGGGCAGGGAATGCGCCCAGCCGGAGCGGGAAATGACGCGGCAGGATTTCATTGAGCTTGGATACGACCGGGAGACGGCGGAGCGGTATTGCGCCCTGCTTTCGGATACCCAGGAGCTGGACTACTACCTGAGCCGGGGGAGAAAAATGGACTGCAACCCCGTCACAAGGGTCAGCGAAGAATATCCCGGAATTCTGCGGCAGCGCCTTGTGATGGACGCACCCGGGTGCCTGTGGGCGAAGGGCGATTTGTCCATTCTGAGCACCCCGGCGGTTGCGCTGGTGGGAAGCCGGGAGCTGCGGGCGGAGAACCGGGAATTTGCTGCGGCGGTGGGATACCGGGCGGCGGAGGAAGGCTTGACGCTGGTTTCCGGCAACGCCCGGGGTGCTGACCGCACGGCACAGGAAGCGTGCCTTGCAGCCGGTGGACGGGTCATCAGCATCGTCGCCGACGAGCTGAGCAAACAGGCCAGACGGCGGAATCTGCTATACTTAAGCGAGGACGATTTTGACGGCGCGTTTTCCACCCAGCGGGCGCTGAGCCGCAACCGCTGCATCCACGCCCTGGGGCGCATGGTGTTTGTCGCCCAGTCCGACTTTGGACACGGCGGTACGTGGGATGGTACGGTGAAAAATCTGCGCTTCGGGTGGAGTCCTGTAGCCTGTTTTCGCGACGGCAGTCAGGCTGCCCGCCAGCTGGAACAGATGGGGGCATACCTGATCGGCACAGATGATTTGCAGGATTTCGGCGGCCTGATGGAAGAAGAAAAAACGCTTTTTTAGCCCATGGCGGTTCGCCATGGGCTTTCTCATCGGCAAAAGTAACTGCAGGGGACGATAATTTTATCGTCCCCTGCGGTTTTGTAATATCGATTGGTCATTTTGACGCCGTTTGGAATGCCTTTTCGGGGCTTCCTCATTTACCGTTTTCCAAATCTGCGGCAATGATCCGCTTCATGGCTTCGATGCCCACCTTGACGGCGCCGGTGGTGTCCTCCGTCATGGGCATGGCGAGACCCGCCTTTTCCCGCTCCTGATTCCACACGGCGTGGAAGCAGCTGCCGCAGCGCACGCCCAGTGCGGCGGCGACCACGAACAGGGCGGCGGATTCCATTTCACTGGCCTTCACGCCCAAGCGCTTCCAGCTTTCCCACTTTTGCAGCAGATCGTAATATACCGGGGACTTTTCCGGGCTGTGCTGACCATAAAAAGAATCCTTGCATTGGACGACGCCGGTGTGGGTGCGGTAGCCCAGACTCTCACTGGCAGCTTTCAGCGCGGCCGTGACGTCAAAGTCAGGCACGGCGGGGAACTCAATGGGGGCGTATTCCAGAGAGGTATGCTCGTAACGAATAGCGCCCGTGGCAACCACCACGTCCCCGGGCAGAACGTCCATGGCGATGCCGCCGCAGGTGCCGACCCGAATGAAGGTATCCGCGCCGATGGCCGCCAATTCCTCCATGGCGATGGAGGCCGACGGGCCGCCGATGCCGGTGGAGCAGACGGACACTTTCTGCCCCAGCATGGTGCCTGTGTAAATATTGTACTCCCGGTTCATGCCGATATGGACGGGGTTGTCAAAGTAGCTGGCAATGGACTGGCAGCGTCCCGGGTCGCCGGGGAGAAAGACATAACGTCCCACATCGCCCTTGTTGCAGTGAATGTGATACTGCATTCCGACATCCTGCATATAAAACACCTCTTAATTGGGGGTGTATCTGAAAACTGTCAAAACGCCCGATCAGCGGTTCTTTTTGCTCTGTGCCGCGCCATTTTCCCTTGAAATACAGCAAGTATTCCTGCGGAAAAATGGCTTGCCCAGGACAAAAATTCCTCGCTGCTGGGCATTTCGCCAGTTTTCAGATACACCCTGATTTTGTTTTTATATTATATTACAAAATTCTGAAATTTGCAAGCAGTAATCGGAGTGCATGAGCACTCCGATTATCTGTCAGAAGAAGCTGACCTGACTGGTATCGGGCAGGTCGCCGAAAGCACCGGCCTCTCTGAGCATCTGAATGTGGGTCTTGGACACCTTGGGGCAGGCGGCGGCGACTTCCTCCACGGACAGGAAGGTTTTGCCCTCACGCCCCCGCATCAAGTCCCATGCCGCGTTTTCACCGAGGCCGGAGATCGCAACGAAGGGGGGCAGCAGCTTGCCGTCCTTGATGATGAATTTCGTGGCGTGGCTGTCGTAAATGCTGATGGGCAGGAATTCAAAGCCCCGGATGTAGTATTCGTAGGCCACTTCCAGCGTGGTCAGCAGGTCTTCGTCTTTGTCCGTGGCGTTTTCGTTGTTCTCGATGGCGTCGATGTTGGCGACCACCGCATCCTTGCCGTGGGTCATCAGCACCGCGTCGAAGCCGCCCTTCTGACTGCGGCGGTAGAAATAGGCGGAGTAGAAGGCCAGCGGATGATGTACCTTGAACCATGCGATACGGAAAGCCATCATAACATAGGCCACGGCGTGGGCCTTGGGGAACAGATACTTGATCTTTTTGCAGGAACCGATGTACCATTCCGGCACGCCTGCGGCCTTCATTTCCTCCTCCGCGCCTTCGGGCAGACCTCTGCCTTTTCGCACGGCCTCCATGATCTTGAAGGAGCGCTTTTCCGGCATTCCGCAGGAGATCAGATAAAGCATGATGTCGTCACGGCAGCCGATGGCCTGATCAACGGTGGCGGTTTTGGAGGTAATCAGGTCTTTGGCGTTGCCCAGCCACACGTCGGTGCCGTGGGAGAAGCCGGACAGACGCAGAAGCGTATCAAACCGGGTGGGCATGGTATCCATCAGCATCCCGCGGGTAAAGCGGGTGTTGAACTCCGGAATGGCGACGGCGCCGGTGGGGCCGAGAATCTTGTCGTCCTCGTAGCCCAGCACCTTGGAGGAGATGAAAATGGACATGGTGTCCTTGTCGTCCAGCGGGATGGTTTTGGCGTCGATGCCGGTCATGTCCTCCATCATGCGGATCATGGTGGGGTCATCGTGACCCAGCATGTCCAGCTTCAGAAGGTTTTCCTCCATGGAGTGGTATTCAAAATGGGTGGTGATCTGGTCGGCCTGAGGGTCGTCCGCCGGGTGTTGCACCGGGCAGAAATCCCAGATTTCGTTTTCCTGTGGGATGACAACCAGACCGCCGGGGTGCTGGCCGGTGGTGCGCCGGACGCCTACGCAGCCCGCCGCGAGGCGGGCTTCCTCCGCCCGGGAGGCAGTCTTGCCACGTTCGGACAGGTATTTTTTTACATAGCCGAAGGCAGTTTTTTCCGCCACGGTGCCAATGGTTCCCGCCCGGAAAACGTGGGATTTTCCGAACATTTCGATACAGTAAGCGTGGGCTTTTGACTGGTATTCGCCGGAAAAGTTCAGGTCGATATCGGGAACCTTGTCGCCGCCGAAGCCGAGGAAGGTCTCAAAGGGAATGTTGAAGCCGTCTTTCTCGAATTTCGTGCCACACTTTGGACAGACGGCGTCCGGCAAATCCGCACCGCAGCCGTAGCCCTTGGGAACGTCGAAGGTGGTGTACTTGCACTCCGGGTTGGGGCAGCGGTAGTGGGGCGGGAAGGAGTTGACCTCGGTGATGCCGGACATGTAGGCCACGATGGACGAGCCGACGGAGCCACGGGAGCCGACCAGATAGCCATGCTCCAGCGAATTCTGCACCAGTTTCTGGGCGGACATGTAGATCACGTCGTAGTGGCAGTTGATGATGTCGTGCAGCTCCGTCTCCACGCGCTTTACCATCAGCTCCGGGGGATTGTCCCCGTAAAGACGGTGGAATTTGGTGTAGACAAGATTTTTCAGGTCTTCCACGGAGTTTTCGATTTTGGGCGCAAAAAGATTGTGGGGGACGGGACGCAGAGACTCGCACATGTCGGCGATGCGGTTTGGGTTGGTGACAACCACCTCGCAGGCCTTTTCCTCTCCCAGATAGGAGAATTCCCGCAGCATATCATCCGTAGTGCGGAAATACAGGGGCATATCCTTGTCCGCGTCGTCGAAGCCCTTGGTCGCCAGCAGAATGTGACGGAAAATCTCGTCCTCGGGATTCAGGAAGTGAACGTCCCCGGTGGCGACCACCGGCTTGCCCAGTTCCTCGCCCAGCCGGACGATTTTCCGGTTGTATTCCCGGAGGTCTTCGTCGGTTTTGGCCTCGTATTTTTCGTTTGCCAGCATGAAGCGGTTGTTCGCCAGAGGCTGGATTTCCAGAAAGTCGTAAAAGGACGCAATGCGTTTCAGCTCGTCGTCGCTTTTCCGGTCGAGAATGGCCTGAAACAGCTCGCCCGCTTCACAGGCAGAGCCAATGATCAGACCCTCCCGCAGCTTAAGAATGTCGGATTTGGGCATCCGGGGCACCCGGCGGAAGTATTGCAGATTGGAATCGGAAATCAGGTGGTACAGGTTGCGCAGACCGATCTGGTTCTTGGCAAAAATAATGATGTGCCTTGCCTGCCGATCAGTGATGCGGCCGCCGGAACGCAGATGGGTCATGGCAGGGTTGATGGCCTGCAAGTTGTGGATGCCATGCTCCTCTTCCAGCTTGACCATGAGCTTCGCCATGATGAGGCCGCAGGTCATGGCGTCGTCCGCCGCCCGGTGATGGTTGAAGTCGGGCAAGCTCAGGGCATTGGAGACGATGTTCAGCTTGAATTTGTTCAGCTGGGGCAGCAGATTCTGAGACAGAATCAGGGTATCCGCCGCGGTGTAATGATAATCGTAGCCAAGGCGCTGGCACTCTGCGCGGATAAAGCCGGTGTCGAAGTCGGAATTGTGAGCGACCAGAACCCGGTCGCCGATGAAGTCCAGAAATTTGGGCAGCACCTCTTCGATTTTCGGTGCGCCGACAAGCATTTCGTCGGTGATGCCGGTCAGCTCCACGATTTTCCGTTCCAGCGGACGCTCCGGGTCAACGAAGGTCTGGAAACGGTCCACTTCCTCACCGTTTTTCAGCACAACAGCGCCGATCTCGATGATGCGGTCGCTGCGGGAGGACAGGCCGGTAGTTTCCAGATCGAAGGCGACGAATTCCTGATCGAAGGTGATATCCTGCTCGCCGTGGACTACAATGCGGTCGTCTACGTCGTTTACATAATACCCCTCACAGCCGTAGAGAATCTTGATATTCTGGTCGGTTCCAGCCACCTTGGCCTTGGAGGCGGCCTTCATGGCGTCGGGGAAGGACTGGGCGACGCCGTGGTCGGTGATGGCGATGGCCTTGTGACCCCATGCGGCCGCCTGCTTCACGGCGGCAGCGGTATCCGTCAGAGCGTCCATGTTGGACATGGTGGTGTGCAGATGCAACTCCACCCGCTTTTCCCCCGGGGCAGTGTCCTGCCGCTTGGGCATGGAGCCGGGCTGCATGGCGTAGGGCTTGAGAACCATTTCGCCCTCGTATCGATCTTCACCCAGCTTGCCCTGCACCCGCAGGACGGAACCGACCTGAACGTTTTCCAGAATGGGTTTGGCCTCTCCGGCCTCCATAAAGCGGCTGACGCGGACGGAGTTGGTATTGTCCGTCATGTCGAATTTCACCACATAGGCGTTGCGCTTTTTCAGCTCCTTGTGGTCTACGGCGAAGACCTTGCCCTCCACGATGACGGTTCCCATGTCCAGACTCAGCTCCTTCATGGGAACGGGCGTGCCCTTAAAGGGCTTGCCATAGAAAGTTTCGCTGGGGGCGGCGGGCTTGTCTTCCTTCCTGGGCTGGGCGGCGGAGGTGGTGGGGAGTTTCTGAATCTCCGATTCCCGCATGGACTCTGTGGCGGCAAACAGCGCTTTTCCCTCCAGCGTGTTGCCCGCCTCCACGGTGATATGCACCGGGGCGGCGAACCGCTCCCGCAGTACCTTTTCCACGGACGGGATGTGCTCCAGAAGGGTTTCTTTTCCGTTGGCGGCGAGCTTTACCGTGAGATTCTGTTCGTTCCATTCCCACTTTGCCCCGGCGAGGGAACCCCGCGCCATGGAGTTGCGGCTGACAAACAGCCACATCAGTTCTTCCGGTTCGATTTTTTGCAGCTCCGATTCCGGGTGGGTCGCGGTCAGCTCCAGCTTTTGCAGGCCGTACAGGCCACAAATGTCCTTGCGAACTTGCTCCAGCAGCCGCTGAGGGATGTATCGCTCCGAATGCAGCGCCACATGGACGCTTCGGGTCTCGGGGTCAATATCCGCAGCGGCGATAGCCGCCTGAGAAAGGGCTGCATACAGCTCCTCAGGCGGCTCATAGTCCGGAAACATATTCAGAAAGAAAATTTGTTCTTCCATATCGTGTCTCTACAGTGCTTCAATTCGTTTCAGCAGGGCAGGGAGCAGCTCGTCATAGGGGAGCTTTTCCACCTGCACGCCCTTTTCAAAAATCATGCCCCAGCCGTCGCCGCCGGCAATGCCGATGTCCGCTTCGCGGGCTTCGCCGGGGCCGTTGACCACGCAGCCCATGACCGCCACGGTGATGGGCTTTTCACAGTTTTTCAGTGCTTCGTCCACCCGGTTCACCAGACCGATCAGGTCGATGCGGGTTCGTCCGCAGGTGGGGCAGGAGACGATGTTCACGCCGTCCTTCCGCAGTCCGGCGGCCTTGAGAATGTCCCGGGCGGCGTAAACCTCCTGCACCGGGTCGTCGGTCAGGCTGACCCGGATGGTATCGCCGATGCCGTCCAGAAGCAGCGCGCCGATGCCCATGGCGGACTTGATCAGACCCTGCCGGACGGGGCCGGTCTCGGTCACGCCGATGTGGAGGGGATAGTCACATTTGGCGCGGAACAGCCGCGCGGCGGCTACCATGGTGGGGACGGTGGAGGACTTCATGGAGACGCAGGTGTCGTAAAAGCCCTGTTTTTCCAGCAGCTCCAGATGTTCAAAGGCGCTTTCCACCAGCGCTTCGGCGGTGGGATGGCCGTATTTTTCCAGAAGACGCTTGTCAAGACTGCCGCCGTTGACGCCGATGCGGATGGGGATGTGCTTGTCCTTGCACACCTCCACCACGGCTTTGACCCGGTCTTCGCCGCCGATGTTGCCGGGGTTGATGCGGATTTTGGACGCGCCGCCCTCTGCCGCGGCGATGGCAAGTCTGTAATCAAAATGGATATCCGCTACGAGGGGCAGGGGAGAGTCCTTGCAGATGTCAGCAAAGCTCCGGGCGGCTTCCATGTTGGGAACCGCCAGCCGGGCGATCTGGCACCCGGCGGAGGCAAGCTGCCGGATCTGCTTCAGGCTGCCCTCCGCATCCGTGGTTTTGGTATTGAGCATGGACTGGATGACCACCGGGGCGCCGCCGCCGATGGGAACGCCGCCCACCAGAATCTGTTTTGTCATCGTCTTCACCTCTTGAACAGGAAAATGACATCCTTGAACATAATAATCGCCATCAGGGCAAGCAGCAGGATCATGCCTGCGCCGTGGAGATAGCCTTCATATTTGGGGTTGATCTTCTTTTTCGTGATGGCCTCCACCACAACGGTAATCAGCAGACACACAATACGCCCGCCGTCCAGCGCAGGGATGGGCAGCAGATTCATCACCGCCAGATTGATGGCGATGAAGCCGCCGAAATACAGCATATTCAGCAGCGCAGTGACCTTGCTGTCGGAGGCTGCCGCCACTTTGGACATTTCACTGACAATGCCCACGGGGCCGGACATATCCTTAATGCCCACCTTGCCGCCAAGCAGCATTTGCAGGCTCAGGCGAACCATGCGCACCGCATCCAGCGACTGGTTCCACGCCATTCCCAGCTTCTCCCAGAAGTTCGGGGTGCTGAGGGTGAAATTCATGCCGTAGCGCAGGCCGGTCGAGCCGTTTTCCAGAGTTACTTCGTGCTTTTCCAGCAGGAAATCTTTCAGAACGACCTTTTCGCCGTTCCGGCGCACCGCGATGTCGTGAACGTCGCCGGGGTTCAGTGACAGAATCATGGAGAAATCGGAATAGGAGTAGAGCTTTTCGCCGTCCACCTCCACAATGCGGTCACCGGCTTGCAGGCCGTTTTCGCCGTTCACCGTGGCGTAGTCTTCAAAGCTGGCGATCACGGGGACGACGGTCTGCTTTACGGGTAGGCAGACAATTACCATCAGTACCACGCCGATGAGAAAGTTCATCGCCGCACCGGCGGCCAGAATAATCAGCCGCTTCCACCATGCCGCCTTGTCGAAGGAACGGGGATTGTCGCTTCCGCCGTCCTCGCCCTCCATGGCGCAGTAGCCGCCGATGGGGATGCAGCGGATGGCGTACAGAGTTTCGCCCACCTGTTTTTTCCAGATGGCGGGACCCATAAACATGGAAAATTCGTTGACCTGAACGCCGGAGAGCTTGGCGGCGGTAAAATGCCCCAGCTCATGGACGAAAATCAGGACGCTGAACAGGAAAATCGCAAAAATAACGCTCATAGAATAAATGCCTCGCAATTATCAAGAGTTCGCCCGAACCGCCTCACGAGCCAGACGATCGGCTTCCAGAATCTGCTCCAAAGTGGGGTCGGCGATGAACGGCACCTGCGGCACGGCGGCATTTACCAGCCGGTAGATGTCGTAAAAGCCGATTTTGTCATTCAGGAACATGGCGACCGCTTCCTCATTTGCGCCGTTCATGGCAGGGCAGGCCGTGCCGCCCGCCTTCGCGCAGTCCCGCGCCAGCGCCAGACAGGGGAAATTCTCCGTATCCGGCGGGGAAAACGTCAGCGGGCCGCAGGACAGTAAGTCCAGCCGCTCCACCGGGGAGGGGATACGCTCCGGGTAGGTCAGCGCCAGCTGAATGGGCAGACGCATATCCGGTGTGCCCATCTGCGCCATCACCGCGCCGTCGGTGAATTCCACCATGCTGTGAACGATGCTCTGCCGGTGGATGACCACATCTACCTGTTCCAGGGGCAGACGATACAGCCGCATGGCTTCGATGACTTCCAGCCCCTTGTTCATCAGGGTGGCGCAGTCAACGGTGATCTTCGCACCCATTTTCCAGTTGGGGTGCTTCAGGGCGTCGGCCTTGGTCACCGTTTCCAGCCGGTCACGGGTCATGCCGAAAAATGGGCCGCCGGAGCAGGTGAGGATCAGCCGCCGGATCTCTTTTCTGCTGCCGCAGCCCATAAGGCATTGAAAGATTGCGGAATGCTCGGAATCCACGGGAACGATCTCTGCACCGTACTTCTCCGCCTCGGCCATCACCAGTTCCCCGGCGCAGACAAGAGTTTCCTTGTTGGCAAGGCCAATGCGCTTTTTCGCCCGGATGGCGGCGAGAGTGGGCTTCAAACCGACCATGCCAACCACGGCGGTGATGACGCAGTCGGCATCCGCCATGGATGCCGCTTCCATCAGACCCGCCTCACCGAAGTTTACCCGGATAGGCAGACCTTTTATTCGTTCCGCCAGTGCCTGAGCGGCTTCCTGCGTTGCCATAACGGCGAGCTTCGGTGAAAACTCCCGGCACTGCTGCGCCATCCGCTCCACGTTGGTTCCGGCGGTGAGCGCCGCTACCCGGATGCCGGGCAGACGGCGGATAATGTCCAGGCTCTGCCGGCCGATGGAGCCGGTGGAGCCGAGAATACTGACACACTGCACCATAGGCCGCTCCTTACACCGCCATGGGAAGCAGCACCAACAATACTTCCATGGCCGGGGCGACCAGGGTCAGGGAATCGAACCGATCCAGTACGCCGCCGTGGCCGGGAATCAGATTGCCGTAATCCTTGATACCGGTCTGCCGCTTGACGATGGAGAAGCACAGGTCGCCGAAAATGCCCAGCAGGGAACCGGCGAAGCCGTACAGCAGCGCAAGACCGTAGTTGACCCGGAGATTGCCGGGCAGCAGGTCGATGATCAGGGCGTAAACAAGCATACTGACCACGGCGAAGGCAATGCCGCCCAGCGCGCCCTCGATGGTTTTGTTGGGGCTGACCACGGGCGCCAGCTTGTGCCGCCCGAATTTCAGGCCGATAAAGTAAGCGCCTGCGTCGGACATGAACGCCACCACGAAGGGAATCAGGATGACATACCGTCCGAGATCCATATTCAGAATGCGGATGAGGGAGCTGAGCATGTAGGGGATGAGAAGACCCGCCACAAAGCACATGGACAGATCCTCAAAGTGAACCTTTATGTGGTCAAGCATCATCTCCGAGAACATCAGGATAAAGAACACAATCATGAGGATGACAAGGTAGGAATGAATCGCGCCGAAATAGCTCCACATACACACGGCGGCCGCCATGATGCAGGAGTAGATCACCAGCCGCGGCCGCTTTACAAGCCCTGTGCGGTACAGAAGCTCGTAGGCCGCGATGGCCATGAGCGCACTCATGACCAGTGACGCGGCAATCACCGGTGCGGCCAGTGTCAGAAGAAAGAGGATCGGCACCAGAATCGCTGCGGAAATAATGCGTTTTTTCATTTCTCTATGTCCCTCCGAACCGGCGGCTGCGCCGGTGAAATTCCTCAATGGCGCTGTCCAGATGTTCCGGAGTAAAGTCAGGCCAAAGTACGTTCATAATTACATATTCCGAGTACGCGGACTGCCACAGCAGGAAATTGCTGACCCGCATCTCTCCGGATGGCCGGATGATCAGCTCCGGGTCGGGCACGCCCGCCGAGTACAGATACCGGGAGAAAACATCCTCGGTGAGTGTTTCCGGGTCGGCCCTTCCGGCGGCGACATCCGCCGTGTAAGCCTTCACAGCATGGATAATTTCATCCCGCCCGCCATAGTTCAGGCAGAAATTCACCTGCACGTCGTAGTCCTCCGAGCGGCTTTCCGCATCGTGGCAGAGCGCCTGCAATTCCGGGCTGAGACGGGTCAGGTCGCCGAAAAAGCGGAATTTTACCCGGTTCTTTTCCATGTCCCGCAGCGCCTCTTCCAGATACCGGCGCAGCAGCTTCATGATTCCCGCCACTTCTTCCGCCGAGCGCTTCCAGTTCTCCGTGGAAAAGGCGTACACCGTCAGATATTCCACGCCCAGGGTGCGGCAGTAGTTGGCGATCCGCCGGAAGGCTTCCGCCCCTGCGGCGTGACCGGCGGTGCGGGGCAGACCCCGCTGCTTTGCCCAGCGGCCGTTGCCGTCCATGATGATGGCAATATGCCGGGGCGGGGGAGAGTTTTGCGAAAGTGCCATAAAGCACCTCTTTCTAAATGGTTAGTGAACAGGTCTGCGAAGATAAAAAAGCAATTTCTGCTGGCGGCTGCTTCCAGCCGCCAGCAGGGGTGCTTTGTTTTGGCTGACGGCGTTAAATCGCCATCAGTTCCTTTTCCTTGGCGGCAAGAGCGGCGTCGGCGCGCTTGATGTTCTTGTCCAGCAGATCCTGTAAATCCTTCTCGGCCTTCTTCTGGTCATCCTCGGTGATCTCGCTGTTCTTCTTCAGCTTCTTGACATAGTCCATGCCGTCCCGGCGGATGTTGCGCATGGCGACCTTGGCTTCCTCGGAATACTTCTTGACCTGCTTGGCCAGATCCTTACGGCGCTCCTCGGTGAGCTGGGGGAACACCAGACGAATGACGCGGCCATCGTTCTGGGGGTTGATGCCCAGATCGGAGGTCTGGATGGCCTTCTGAATGTCCTTGAGCAGCTTGGTGTCCCAGGGCTGAATGATCAGGGTGCGGGCGTCGGGAGTGGAAATGGTGGCGACGCCGTTCAGGGGCGTTTCACTGCCATAGTATTCCACGGTGATCCGATCGAGAACCTTTGCGTTGGCGCGGCCTGCGCGGACGGAGGCGAATTCCTCGTCCAGATGCTCCAGAGCCTTGTCCATTCTCCGGGAATATTCTTTGAAATCGACGGTCATTTTGTGTTCCTCCTTAGAAATGATTTTTTACGGTAGTACCGATCTCTTCGCCGCGAACCACGCGGACGATGCTGTTTTCTTCATTCAGGCCAAAGCAGACCATGGTCATGTCGTTGTCCATAGCCAGCGCCATAGCGGTGATGTCCGTGGCCTTCAGGTTCTTCGCCAGCACATCGCCATAGGTCAGGCGGGAGTAGCGGACGGCTGTGGGGTCTTTGGCGGGGTCGGCGGAATAGATGGCGTCCACGTTCTTCGCCATCAGCACGGCGTCGGCCTCAATCTCCACGCCCCGGAGCACCGCGCCGGTGTCGGTGGAGAAGTAGGGGTTGCCGGTACCGGCGGCAAAGAGGACGACCTTCCCCTCATTTAAGTACCGCTCGGCAAGGTCGCGGGTAAAATACTCGGCGAACTTGTTCATCTCCACGGCGCTGAGGACCCGGGCGTCCATGCCGTGCCGGTTCAGGGCATCGGCCACGGCGATGGCGTTCATTACCGTGCCCAGCATTCCCATGGAGTCGGCGTGGGAACGCTGCATCTTATCCGCGCCGTCCTTGACGCCCCGCCAGAAGTTTCCCGCGCCGATGACCAGACCGATCTGGACACCCATGTCCACGCAGGTTTTGATAGACTCGCAAAGCTCGTTCACAATGGTAAAATCAAGCCCCCGATGTGCGTCCCCGGCGAGAGCCTCGCCGCTGACCTTCAGCAGGATGCGCTTATATTTAAGCTCAGGCAAAATGAAATCACTCCTTATCTTCATATCCTTTCCTATTCTAGCGTATCCAGCCCGAATTGACAACTACTAATTTAAGATTTCTTAAAATGTTTTCCGATTTTTCACAATGCGGGGCCTTCTGTGTAATTTCCACACAGCGCGCCCCTTGGAAAAGATGGATTCTGGCGGGATTTTTGGTTGCAAAACTGGAAACAGTAGGGTATAATGTCTGGTAATTGGAAAAAACCAAGGAAATGAGAGGGATTATCATGGCTGAAATGACTGAAAGCAAAAACTTTATCCACGCATTCATCGACGAGGACATCGCCCCCGGCGGGCAGTTTGCCGGGCAGACCGTTCACACCCGTTTTCCGCCGGAACCCAACGGCTATCTGCATATCGGCCACTGCAAGGCGCTGATCATCGACTTCGGCACCGCCGAGAAGTACAATGGCCTGTGCAACCTCCGCATGGACGACACCAACCCCACCAAAGAGGACGTGGAGTTCGTGGAAGCCATCAAGGAGGACATCCACTGGCTGGGCTTCGACTGGGGCGACCGCTTCTACTACGGCTCCGATTACTTTGAAAAGGACTATGAGTACGCGGTGGAGCTGATCAAGAAGGGGCTGGCCTACGTCTGTGAGCTGACGCCGGAGCAGTTCAAGGAGTACCGGGGCGACCTGAATACCCCTGCCGTTTCCCCTTACCGCGACCGCCCCATTGAGGAAAGTCTGGACCTGTTCGCCAGAATGCGCGCCGGAGAATTTGAGGACAACCGTTATACCCTCCGCGCCAAGATCGATCTGGCTTCCGGCAACTTCAATATGCGCGACCCGGTCATCTATCGCATCCGTCATATGCACCACCATCGTCAGGGAGACAAGTGGTGCATCTATCCCATGTACGACTTTGCACACCCCATTCAGGACGCGCTGGAGGGCATTACCCATTCTCTGTGCTCTCTGGAATTCGAGAACCACCGTCCTCTTTATAACTGGGTGGTGGAGCATGTCTCCGTGCCTCATCATCCCCGGCAGATCGAGTTCGCGAGACTGGGCATCGACCACACCGTGCTCAGCAAGCGGAAGCTGAGAGCGCTGGTGGAGAACGGCTATGTTTCCGGCTGGGATGACCCCCGGATGCCCACCCTCTGCGGCCTGCGCCGCCGGGGCTATACCCCCAAGTCCATCCGCAACTTCTGCGAGCGGGTGGGCGTGGCCAAGTCTCCAAACACCATTCCCTACGCATTTCTGGAATTCTGCCTGCGGGAAGACCTGAACGAGACCGCCCAGCGTGTCATGGCGGTGCTGAAGCCCGTGAAGCTCACCATCACCAACTATTCCGAGGGCAAATCCGAGATGGTCACCGTGGAAAATAACCCCAACCGTCCCGAGGACGGCACACGGGAGGTCAGCTTCTCCCGGCACCTGTGGATCGAGCAGGACGATTTCCTGGCCGAGCCGATCCCCAAGTACAAGCGCCTGTACCCCAACGGGCCGGAGTGCCGCCTGAAGGGCGCGTACCTCATCACCTGCACCGGCTGCGTCAAGGATGACAGCGGCAATGTGGTGGAGATTCTGGCCACCTACGACCCCGAAAGCCGGGGCGGCGACCCCGCCGACGGCCGGAAGGTCAAGGGCGCGACCATTCACTGGGTGGACGCGGAGAACTGCTGCGATGCGGAGGTCAGACAGTACGACAATCTGTTCAATGACCCCGATCCCGACGCGGCGGGCAAGGATTTTCTGGCCTGCCTGAACGAGAAGTCTCTGGAAGTCCTCACCGGCTGCAAGGTGGAGGCCAGCCTCCGGGACGCCAAGGCTCCCGCTTCCTATCAGTTCATGCGTCTTGGCTACTTCTGCCCGGACAGCAAGGACTGCGCCCCCGGCCATCTGGTGTTCAACCGTTCCGTCAGCCTGAAGGATTCCTTCAAGCCGGGAAAGTAATTCCTCATAGTATTGAAAATCCCGCTGCAATGAGCGGGGCGTATCAGACAGTTAACAGGCACAGTAGGTTAATCTACTGTGCCTGTTCCTGTATAATTTAATGTAATGTGAGTACCCCTTGCCTCTTCCTCCGGGAGAGGTGGCCGAGCGAAGCGAGGATGGAAAGGGGACGCAGGGGGGCAAAGCCCTCTCAGTCACCTTCGGTGACAGCTCTCCCAGAGAGAGCCAAGGGGGGTACCCTGTCATAAAAGTTTCTTTTATTTTTTTGCAAAGCGTGCTTGACAAATTTTGCAAAGCATGCTATACTTTACTTGCAAAGTTAACTTAGCATTTTCCCTTGCGGACGCGCGGGGAAATCAAAGGAGTGTTTATGAAAACGAGTATCCGCGAACTGCGAAAGAAGAACAAGCTGTCTCAGGAGGAACTGGCGGACGCCGTGGGGACTACCCGGCAGACCATTACCTCGATTGAGGTAGGGAAGTACACCGCCTCGCTGCCTCTGGCGTACAAAATTGCCCACTATTTCGGGTTGACCATCGAAGAAGTGTTTGACTTCTCGGATTTGGAGGTATAAATTATGGAAAGCTATCGTGAAAAACTCAAATTGCAGAATGTGGTTTTTGCTATCGGGTGCGTCGCGCTTGCCCTGTTCTCCGTACTGGGCTTTTTGGGCGAAGCCGGAGTCGTGAAGCTGGCGCCGTCCGTCGGAGACGGTCACTGGCAGTCCCGGTGGCGCGGCTTCATTTCCGGCGCGAGCTTCGGCATTCTGGTGCTGCTGCTGACCGGATTGATTCGAAACCTGCGCGCCCTCAAGGACGAGAAAAAGCTGAAAAAGCTGTACATTAAGGAGAGCGACGAGCGTCAGGCACAGATTGTGGCCAAGGCGCTGTGCGAGGCCATGCGGGCAACTCTGATTCTGGGACTGGCGGCGGTTATCGTGGCGGGGTATTTCAGCATGACCGTCAGCCTTACGCTGCTGGTAACAGTCTTATTGGTCAGTCTGATGACCCTGGCATTCAAGCTGTATTTCGGCAAAAAATATTGAGACAGTGGGAAAATCCCGCTTTAACGTGCTTTGGTTCTTCCGACAGGGGGAGTCAAAGCACGTTTTTGAATCGCGTGGTTCCGGCCTGAGTGCCGGAATGCCCGCCTGCAAAAGTTAGCGAATGCTAACTAATAAAGGAGAAATAAGGGAAATTGCTGAAAAAAGATGGGAAAATGCTGGACATTTGCATGGAGCGTATGGTATAATCCAATGGTGGTCGTTTGCGTATAAACGGACAACAAAACGATAAGAAGGTGGTATTTGGTGGACTATACCAAGTATGTGTTGAAAAACAGGGATGAGCTGGAAGGCTTGCTTGCCGGGAAGGATAACTTCTTTGTTGTCGCCTGCAACAAGTGCTTCAAGGAGTTCAACACGACCGAAGAGCCGGAGTGCGACAGCTTTGCGGCCATTGCCGAGGAGCAGGGCAAGCACATCACCGGTACGGTAAAAGTGGACTTCTTGTGCAATAAGGTTCAGACCGAGAAGAAGCTGGCAGGTATCGTACCCGAAGGCACTGAGAACGTGGTCGTCATTTCCTGTGGTCTGGGCGTGCAGACCGTGGCGGATCTGGAGCCCGTTCCCGTGTTTACGGCAACCAATTCCCTCAATTACACCGGCCATCATGGCATGGCCCTGACGAAGAAGACCTGCGGCGCCTGCGCCCAGTGCTATCTGAACGTCACCGGCGGCATCTGCCCCATCGTGGACTGCTCCAAGAGTCTGGTCAACGGCCAGTGCGGCGGCGCGAAGAACGGCAAATGCGAGATCGACCCCAAGAAGGACTGCGCATGGGAAAAGATTTACCAGCGTCTGGAAAAGCAGGGTCGTACCAAGGAATTTCTGGATCAGCCCATTCAGCTGCGGGACTACTCCGTGGCCAACGTGGACGAGATCAAGGCTTACGTAGCCGAGGCGCGTGCCAAGCGGTACGAGGGCTTCTACGGCGGCGTCCATCCCACGGAGAATAAGGAGTTCACGGAGCACCTCGCGCTTCAGAAATTCCCCGAACCCGATACCGTTATCATTCCTCTGGCCATGCACATCGGCGCACCGGCGAACCCCGTGGTTCAGCCCGGCGACACCGTGAAGGTGGGTCAGCTCATCGGTGAGCAGGCGGGCTTCATCAGCGCCCCCGTGCATTCCAGCGTCAGCGGCACGGTCATCGCGGTAGAACCCCATACCCATCCCGACAAAGGCCCCGGCGTCATGAGTGTCGTCATCAAGAACGACGGCAAGAATACGCTGCACGAGTCCGTAGTCCCCAACAAGCCCCTCGAGGAACTGACCCCCGACGAGATCGTCGAGATTGTCAAGGAGAAGGGCATCGTGGGCATGGGCGGCGCAACGTTCCCCACCTACGTAAAGCTGAAGCCCGGCAAGCCCATCGACGCCGTGCTGATCAACGGCTCCGAGTGCGAGCCTTACCTGACCGCCGACCATCGGGTCATGCTGGAATTTGCCGACGACATCGTGTTCGGTCTCCGGGCTATGATGAAGGCCGTCAGCGCGCCGGAGGGCGTCATTCTCATTGAGGACAACAAGCCCGATGCAATCGCCCTGATGGAAGAAAAGGTCGCGCCTTACGACAACATCCGCGTCTGCGCAGCTAAAACCCAGTACCCCGAGGGCGCTGAAAAAATGCTCATCAAGAAGGTCATGGGCCGTCAGGTTCCCAGCGGCAAGCTGCCCGCCGACGTTGGCTGCGTGGTGAGCAACACCTCCACCGCCAAGGCCATTTCCGACGCCATCCAGAAGGGTCTGCCTCTGGTGGAGCGTGTGGTCTCCGTCACCGGCGAGTTCATCCGCAATCCCGGCAACTACATCGTCAAGCTCGGCACCAACGTGCAGGAGATCATCGATCACTGCGGCGGCATCACCGGCGACGACGTGGTGCTGAAAATGGGTGGCCCCATGATGGGCGCTCCCATCAAGGACACCAATGTGCCCATCATCAAAGGCTCCAACGGCATTATCGCCATTGCCGCCGATCACACCGAGGAGAAAGAATGCATCAAGTGCGGCCGCTGCATGGACGTATGTCCCATGGAGCTGGCGCCTCTGGATATCTACAAGTACGCCCAGCTGGGTGACGCGGAAACCCTGCTGAAGCTGAACGTGATGGACTGCTTCTCCTGCAAGTGCTGTGAGTACATCTGCTCTTCCAAGATTCCTCTGGTTTCCAAGATCAACGCTGCCAAGGGCCTGGTCATGCCCTTGCTGAAGAAGAAGTAAGGGGGACGAACACTTATGTTAATGACAAAACTGAAATCCGAAGAGGTCATCGGCTCCCTGACTTCCGGCAAGGCCTTCATCATCAACTGCCACGGCTGTAAGGAAGTCGGCTTCCCCGAGGAGGAAGCCAAGGCTCTGCAGAAGAAGTTGGAAGCGGAAGGCAAGGTCGTGGGCATTCTCACCACCGACTACGTCTGCAACCCCGACGAGCTGGCGCTGCGGCTGCGCGCCCCCATGGCGAAGATCGCCGAGGCGGATGCCGTGCTGGTGTTCTCCTGCGGTGTCGGCGTGCAGACCATCTCCCAGATGCTGGAGGACAAGCCGGTCTACGCCTGCTGCGACACCATCGAGCTGCCCGGCTTCCAGGGCGTGACCCCGCTGGAATACGACTGCGGCCAGTGCGGCGAGTGCTTCCTGAACCTGACTGGCGGCATCTGCCCCATCACCGCCTGCTCCAAGAGTCTGGTGAACGGCCCCTGCGGCGGCACCAAGAACGGCAAGTGTGAGGTCAACCCCGCCATGGACTGCGGCTGGGAGCGCATCATTCAGCGTCTGAAGGCTCAGGGTCGTCTGGATGTTCTGCGCTGCCCCACCCAAATGCACGATTTCAATACCGACGAGGCTACCAAGTCCGCCAAAGAATCTGAATAATCAGGAGTGTATAGAATTATGAGAATTACTGAACTGTTTGACAACGGTGAGTTTGTGGTTTCTGCCGAGGTCGGCCCTCCCAAAGGAATTCATATTGACGGCATGGTAGAGGAAGCGAAGAAGTACCTCACCGGCGTCCATTTTGTCAACGTTACTGACAACCAGTCCTCCGTCATGCGCCTCGGTTCCCTCGCCACCTGCAAGGTGCTGAAGGATGCCGGACTGAACCCCATCTTCCAGCTGACCTGCCGCGATCGGAACCGTATTGCTCTGGAATCCGACCTTCTCAGCGCCGCCATGCTGGGGATCGACAACATCCTCTGCCTCACCGGCGACCACACCAAGCTGGGTGACCATCCGCAGGCCAAGCCCGTGTTCGATCTGGATTCCGTGTCTCTGCTGCATACCGCCAGCCTGCTGGAAACCGGCAAGGATCTGGGCGGCAACGACTTGGTTGGCGAGCCCCCCAAGTTTGCCAAGGGCGCTGTCGTGTCCCCCTGCTCCGACTCCGTGGACGCGCAGCTGGTGAAGATGGAGCGCAAGGTCAAGGCCGGCGCCGAGTATTTCCAGACCCAGGCCGTGTTTGAGCCTGAGAAGTTCATCAAGTTCATGGAGGCTGCCAAGCAGTTTGGCAAGCCCGTCCAGGTGGGCATCATCATTCCCAAGTCCGCCGGTATGTGCAAGTTCATGAATAAGAACGTTGCCGGTGTCCACATTCCCGACGAGCTGATCGCCGAGCTGCAGGCCGACAAGGAGAAGACCAAGGCCGGTATCACCGGCGTGGAGATCGCTGCCCGCATCATCCGGGAGTGCAAGCCCTACTGTCAGGGTGTCCATATCATGTCTCTGGGCTGGGAGTCCAAGATTCCCGCTCTGCTGGAGCAGGCCGGTCTGTAATAGGGGACTGCCCACAAAATTGGTTAAGCAAGGAGCTTGCCGCCTGTGTTGCACAGGCGGCAGGTTTTTTCTGTCAATTCGCTTTTAAAAGAGAAAAAATACCCTTTATTCGCATGAAAATACAGCCTGAATACGGCAGAAACCCCCAACCTTACCGTCACTTTGCTGAATCTTAGCCGGAATATGAAATGCGCCAATGGTAATTTCTCACAAATTCTTAATGGAATCTTAAGCTAATTTGCCATCTTGATTTCCGGGGGTCAGGTGCATATACTGTATCCATGACAGGATCTGTCAAAAAACACCGCTAAAAGAAGGGAGATTCGTAATTCTATGACAGGTATTGGACTTATCATCGTATTCGTTCTTGCCATCGCGCTGATGATCTACTCCATCAGCAAGCTGAAAATCCATCCGTTCCTCTCCATCATGGCCATTTCTCTGATTTTTGGCCTGATCGCCGGAATCCCTCTGGTTAACACCACGGACGCCGACGGCAATACCGTCAGTGGCATTGCAAACGTCATTGGCGCCGGCTTCTCCGGCACGTTCTCCAGCATCGGCATCGTTATCATCTTTGGCGCTCTGGTCGGCACCCTGCTGGAAAGCACCGGCGCGGCTCTGAAGATGGCTGACTGCGTTGTCAAGCTCGTCGGCGAGAAGCATCCTGAGATCGCCATTGAGCTGATGGGCTGGATCGTCTCCATCCCCGTGTTCTGCGACAGCGGTTTCGTCGTCCTGAACCCCATCCGTAAGGCTATGACCCGCCGCACCGGCACATCCAGCGTTGCGATGTCCGTTGCTCTGTCCATGGGCCTTTACATCAGCCACTGCTTCATTCCTCCCACGCCCGGCCCCATCGCGGCTGCCGGTACGCTGGGCTGCAGCGATAATCTGCTGCTGGTCATGGGCCTTGGCGCTCTGTGCTCCATCCCCCCGCTGGTTGCCGGTTATTTCTTCGCAAAGTACATTGGCAAGAAGGTCAAGGCTGCTGACGACATCACCGACAACGAGAACGTCAAGACCTACGAGCAGCTGGTTGCCGAGTTCGGCAAGCTGCCCAACGCATGGCTGGCCTTTGCTCCCATCGTCGTTCCCATCATCCTGATGGGTCTGGCTTCCGCTTTCAACATGGCTGATGTCAAGGCTGACTTCATCAGCTTCCTGGGTACACCCATCATCGCTTTGGCTGTCGGCTGCATCATCGCCATTATCGACCTGTTCGCCGCGCACAAGGGTAAGGACTTCTACAAGCTGACCGACGACACCCTGAAGACCGTTGGTCCCATCCTGTTCGTTACCGCCGCCGGCGGCGTTCTGGGCAAGGTCATCGCTTCCTCCGACATGGTCAACTACATCAAGGCCAATGCGGAAGTTTTCGAGAGCGTCGGCATCTTCTTCCCGTTCCTGCTGGCCGCGATCCTGAAGTCCGCACAGGGCTCCTCCACCGTCGCCATCACCACCACCGCCGGTATCGTGGCCCCTCTGCTGCCGGTTCTGGGACTGGACTCTCCCGCACGGGCTTGCCTGACGGTTATCGCCATCGGCGCAGGCGCCATGACGGTATCCCACGCCAACGACTCCTACTTCTGGGTCGTCACCAACTTCGGCGAAATGACCCCGCAGGATGGCTACAAGACCCAGACCCTCGGCACGCTCGTGATCGGCATTGCGTCCATTATCGGCGTGTTCATCGTCTCCCTGTTCCTGCACTAAGATTCAAAATCCTGAAAGGGACGGGTTTACCCGTCCCTTTCTTAATATGAAACATGGCGAAACGGAAGCGGCTCAGCAGCTCCCGTTTCCAAAGGAGGATTCCCTATGCAAACTTTAAGACAGGATGCGCAGACCATCATAGACCGTGCGCTTGCCGACGCAATGCCGGATTCCGCGGTGCGCCGCGCATTGGAGCACTTTCACAGACCGTCCGGACGTCTCGTTCTGATCGCCGCCGGTAAGGCCGCGTGGCAGATGGCGAAAGCCGCCTACGACGTTCTGGGTACCGACGTTAGCTGCGGCGCGGTCATTACAAAATACGACCATGTAAAGGGAGCAATCGGCACGCTGGAGCTTTTCGAGGCCGGACACCCTGTCCCGGATGAAAATTCCTACCGTGCGACCGCCCGCGCCCTCGAGCTGGTCAGCGGCCTGACGGAAAACGACACGGTGCTGTTTCTGCTGTCCGGCGGCGGTTCGGCGCTGTTTGAAAGCCCCCTGATCCCGGCGGAGGAAATGGCGGACGTTACAAAGCAGCTGCTGGCCTGCGGCGCGGACATCGTGGAAATGAACACGCTGCGCAAGCGCCTTTCTGCCGTGAAGGGCGGCCGGTTTGCCGAGCACTGCCTGCCTGCGAAGGTGTTTTCCATCGTTTTGTCCGATATTCTGGGCGACCCGCTGGATATGATTGCCTCCGGCCCCGCTTACCCGGACAGCTCCACCAGCGCTCAGGCAATGGCCATCGTGAAAAAGTATGGCCTGAAGCTCTCCGAGCGTGCGCAATCCCTTCTGGCGAAGGAGACGCCGAAGACCCTTTCCAATGTGGAGACCCACATCACCGGCAGTGTGCGCCAGCTGTGCGTTTCCGCGGAGGAAACGGCGCGGAGCCTCGGCTATGCGCCCGTGGTGCTGACGGACAGCCTGCGGTGTACCGCCCGGGACGCGGGCAGCTTCCTTGCGTCCATCGCCCAGTATAACCAGTCCAGCGAAAAGTCTCTGGCCTTCATAGCGGGCGGCGAGACGGTCGTCCATCTGACCGGCACCGGCCTTGGCGGGCGCAATCAGGAGATCGCCCTTTCCGCCGCACAGGAAATCGCCGGTTTCCGGGACACTGCCGTGTTCTCCTTCGGCTCCGACGGAACGGACGGCCCCACGGACGCGGCGGGTGGCTACTGCGATGGGGAAAGCCGTGCTGCGCTTGCCGCACAGGGCATTTCCATCCCGGACGTTTTGCAGCAGAACGATGCTTACCACGCGCTGAAAAAATGTGATGGCCTGATTCTGACCGGACCCACCGGAACCAACGTCAACGACCTGTCCGTTCTGCTGATCCGCAGATAAGACCGGCCTGTTGACAAGCGCACCTTTTTCGGTATAATGAAAAAGCCAGACGCACAGACGCAGCGCAGACCGGGAACCCGGTTTGCGCTGCGTTTTTTAAGCAGAAACAGGAGAGGGAAAGCATAATGACGAAAATCGAAACAGAGCGCTAATACTATTTCCTGATTAAAATTAAGATTTTAATCAGGAAATAGTATTAGTGTTGCAAATCGCTCATAATTCTGCTATACTTGTTAACAACGCTGTCAAGTGTTGGAATACACTCTGGCAGTATAGCTGCGATGGACCAAATGCCCTGCCGGATGGCAGGGCATTTTTTACATGTCGATATGGGGGATTCCTATGAATGCGCAAAAGCGTCTGATTATCATAAAGGGGAAGGACAAAACGGACTCGGTCGCCAGTTTCCGGTTTCATGATGGAAAGTGCGACGTTGTTTATACCAGTTCACCCGGCAGAATATATAGCTTTCAGAACAGAAATGTGGAGATTCTCCCCCTGAAAAAACAAATCGATCCGGCGCAGGTGATCGTTACCGCGAATGGACAAACGTTCGGCGAGATTGACGAGATTCTTGACTTTGGCGCGTATTACCGCATCATTCGCGCAGGGAGAAAGGACCTCTCGTTTCATAGGAGTGAGGTGCAGTTTCAGCGGAATTGTCTGGCGGATGGCAAAAACAAGGAAGCGTTCCAGTATTTTAAGGAGACCGCTGCGGCAATCAGTCTGGTGACGGATAACGGCATCAATATTCTGAAAATGCAGTATGACAAAATTCAGCAGCTCAGTGAGAACACTGTTTTGGCAAGCTATCTTGCGCCGCAGAAAGAAACCGAAGCACCTCGCAGGCCGGCAGCTGTGATCTATCCGTTTGGCCTGAATCAAAGTCAGAAGCTGGCGGTGGAGCGGGCGCTTTCCTCAAAAATCAGCATTATCCAGGGGCCGCCGGGTACGGGGAAAACCCAGACGATTTTGAATATTATTGCCAATGTTGTCAGAAGCGGGAAAACCGTGGCAGTCGTCTCCAACAACAATTCCGCGACGCATAACGTTGCGGAAAAACTGGAAAAGAAGGATGCCGTCTTTCTGACTGCGTTTCTCGGCAGTCTGGCCAATAAACAGAAATTTCTGGATACACAGACCGGCGTCTATCCGGACATGCACGACTGGGAGATGCCGCTGGAGAAACGACGTCAACTGGAGCTGGAGACGACTGCACTTTCCACGGAATTGAACGAAATGCTCAACACTAAGAACCGCATAGCGGAAATTGAGCAGGAATTATTGCGGCTTAACCCTGAGCAGCACTATTTTGAGGAATATTATGCGGCGTATGGCAATGTGCTGACGGAGCGTCTGGACAGGCTGCCCTCGCAGAAGATACTCGCACTTTGGATGAAATTTGAACAGCACGCGGAGCGTGAGACCCGTCTGGGACTTCTGCAAAAGCTTTCCATCGTACTTCGGTTCAACCGCGATGCGCTCAGGCTGTTTCTTTCTTCTCCGGAACAGGTCATTCCCTATTTACAGAGCCGGTTTTATGTTGTAAAAAGACGGGAGTTGGAGAGTGAAAAGCGGAAACTGACCCGGAAGTTGGAGCATTACGCGTTCGACGCGAAAATGGATGAACTTACGAAAAAATCCTTGCGGCTGTTCCGTGCAGAGCTGGCGGCACGGTATCCCTGGAAAGGCACTCGGAAACGTTTTGAAGAGGGGGATTTCCGGCGGAACTCCGCAGAATTTACCCGCGAATATCCGGTGGTGCTCAGCACGACCTACTCCATCAAGGGGACGCTGAGCATAGAGCATGTCTATGATTATCTTATCGTGGACGAAGCATCGCAGGTCGATTTGACTACCGGAGTCTTGGCCTTTTCCTGTGCGCGGAATATCGTGATTGTCGGGGATATGAAGCAGCTGCCCAACGTGTTAACGGAGGATGACATCCGCACCAGCGATGATATTTGGGCAAAGTATTCTCTGGATGAGCGGTATCGCTTCTCAACCCACAGTCTGCTTTCCTCTGCGTTGGAAACATGGCAGAATGCACCCGTCACGCTGCTGCGGGAGCATTACCGCTGTCACCCGAAGATCATCAACTTCTGCAACCAGAAGTTCTATCATGGACAGCTGATCATCATGACGAAGGATCATGACGAATCGGATGTGCTGACCATGTATCGGACGGCTGCCGGTAATCATGCCCGTGGGCATCTCAACCAGCACCAGATAGACGTCATCCAGCAGGAAGTGCTTCCACGGCTGAATCAGCAGAATTTCCAAAGCATCGGCATTATCACGCCGTATCGGGATCAGGTGGCGGCCATCCGGAAACAGCTGGGCGGCGCTTATGAGGTGGATACAGTTCACAAATTTCAGGGACGGGAACAGGACGCTATCATTCTGACCTCGGTTGACAATGTGATTACGGATTTTGTGGACGATCCCCATATGCTGAATGTGGCGGTTTCCAGAGCGGTTCATTCTCTGACGGTGGTCACATCTCAGGACCCCCGCAACGACCAGACCAACTACGGCGACCTGACACGATACATCGAATATAACAATTTTGAAGTCATTCAGAGTCAGGTCTACTCTGTGTTCGATATGCTTTATCATGGCTATGCAGAACAGCGCAGGACGTATCTGAGAAAGCACAGGCGAGTGTCCGAGTACGATTCTGAGAACCTCATGTACTCTGTGATTCAGGAAGTACTGTCAGAGGAAGCGTTTTCTTCGATCGGGTGTGCAGTGCATGTTTCTCTTGCAGCGTTGGTGAAAGACTATGAACCGCTAACAGAGGAGGAACGCAGGTACGCCCGCAACCCATTGACACATATCGATTTTCTGCTGTTCCGTCAGATGGACAAGCAGCCCGTGCTGGCGATTGAAGTGGATGGGACGAGCTTCCATGAAGCCGGAAGCACGCAGGCAGGACGGGATGAGAAAAAGAACCGTATTATGGAAAAGTGTGGCGTCCCGCTGCTTCGTCTGCGGACAGACGGCAGTGGGGAGCGGGAGAAAATCAGAGACGCACTGGTTTAATTTGAATTTAAAGGTTGGTGATAAAAATGCCTCTGGAAATCGTTCGCAATGATATTACACAAATGCGCGTGGACGCCATTGTCAACGCGGCAAATGAAACTCTTTTGGGCGGGGGCGGTGTGGACGGCTGTATTCACCGCGCGGCGGGGCCGGAGCTGCTGGCCGAGTGCCGGACGCTGGGCGGCTGCAAGACCGGCAACGCTAAAATCACGGGGGCGTATCGTCTGCCCTGCAGATATGTGATCCACACCGTCGGTCCCGTGTGGCACGGCGGCACGCACGGCGAGCGGGAACAGCTCGTCTCCTGCTACCGGACGAGCCTTACGTTGGCGAAGGCGCACGACTGTGAGACGGTGGCTTTTCCGCTGGTTTCCTCCGGCGTCTACGGCTATCCCAAAGATCAGGCGCTTCGGGTGGCGGTGGACACCATTGGGGAATTTCTGCTGAACAACGATATGACGGTCTATCTGGTCATTTTCGACCGCAAGTCCTACCAGATCAGCGGCAAGTTGTTTGCCGATATCGCCGAATACATCGATGACCACTATGTAGACATACACGCCGACGTCATAAGTGAACGCCGACGCAGTATGAGCATTTTCGGAAGCCGTGGAAAGGCCGTCTGCGAGGAAGCAAAGTCCATGCCTATGATGGCGCCCTCGTTCGTCGGCGGGCTGGACGATCTTCTGGCGCATCTGGATGCCGGTTTCTCGGAGACCCTGCTGAAGCTCATTGACAAAAGCGGAAAAAAGGACTCCGAGATCTATAAAAAGGCCAACGTTGACCGCAAGCTGTTCTCCAAAATCCGAAATAATCCGTACTACAAACCCTCCAAAACCACGGCCATTGCCTTCGCCATCGCTTTGGAGCTGGATTTGGACGAGACCCGCGACCTCATCGCCCGCGCAGGCTACGCTCTCAGCGCCAGCAGCAAGTTCGATGTGATTATTGAGTATTTTATTCGGCAGAAAAAGTATGACGTTTTTGAGATCAACGAAGCGCTGTTTGCGTTTGACCAGAGCTTGCTGGGGGCGTGAGGAATGAGAAGGATAGGAGTCCACGCTGCGAACGGCCGAATTGTTCGTCATTTTTGAAGGAGAAAAAGGATGCGAGAAATGGAGTATTATATTTCCAAAGATTCCTGTGGAAAAGAATACAAAACCAAGACAACGACCATCTGCGGGTTCGATGAAATCAAAAAAGAGATCGAAGAAAACGAATGTCTGCACGATTGGAGTTTGGAATATGTGGCCTACGATGGGACAACGGGACAAATAACCGCAAAATCCTATAGCAGCCCAACGCTATTTCACTTTTCTTTTGCCGGTATACAGGAGATTTCCATTGATCTTGATGTTCTGGTTCGGTGGATCATGGAGGTTGAAATGGTGAAGGGCGACAATGTTACGCTTACCTTTGACGGCGTCGGAATCATAATCACGGCAAAAAAAGTTGCGCTGAAAATCCAAACGCAGGAATCATGAATTTGTCGCCTGACAGGCGACCAAACCCTCCTTCCAATCCGCTACAATAAGCGCGTAATCAAACGAAGGAGGGTTTTCATTATGACAGAATTGGTTTTTATCCTGGATCGCAGCGGTTCCATGGCGGGGCTGGAGGCGGATACCATCGGCGGCTTCAACTCCATGATCGCCAAGCAGAAAAAGGAAGCGGGCGAGGCGTTGGTCTCCACCGTGCTGTTTGACAACGAGAGTGTGGTCATCCACGACCGCCTGCCGCTGGAAAAGGTGCCGCCCATGACGGAGAAGGAGTATTTCACCCGTGGCTGTACAGCGCTGCTGGACGCCGTGGGCGGCGCGATCCACCACATTGGCAACATTCACAAGTACGCCCGCCGCGAGGACGTCCCGGAAAAGACAATGTTCATCATCACCACCGACGGCTACGAAAACGCCAGCCGCCGCTACAGCTACGAGACGGTGAGCAGGATGATTGAACGGCAGAAGGAAAAATACGGCTGGGAATTCCTGTTTCTGGGCGCGAACATCGACGCGGCGAAGGAAGCGGCTCGTTTCGGCATCGCCGCCGACCGGGCGGTGAACTACAAGTGCGACGAGGCAGGCACGGCGCTGAACTATGAAGTCATCAGCGAGGCCGTGTGCTGTGTCCGCGCGGCAAGCCCGCTCAGTGCCGATTGGAAACGCCGCATCGACGAAGACGTAGAAAAGAGGGGGAGATAAGCATGTACGGGGCAATTCTCGGCGATATCGTAGGCAGCCCCTATGAATTCGACTGCAACAATTACAAAGCAAAAGACTTTCCGCTGTTCAGCCAGCAATCCGAATTCACCGACGACACGGTTATGACTTTGGCGGTGGCGAAAGCGCTTATGGACACCCGCGGGCAGGATGACGCGGCCATCAAAGCGGCGCTGGTGCGGGAAATGCAGCGTTTGGGGTGCACTTATCCCGACCGGGGCTACGGTGTACGGTTCGGCGGTTGGCTTTATGAGGACGCGCCGAAGCCCTATAACAGCTACGGCAACGGCAGCGCCATGCGGGTATCTCCGGCGGCGTGGCTGGGAGGGGACATGGAGGAGGTGCTGCATCTGGCGCGGCTTACCGCCGAGGTCACCCACAACCATCCGGAGGGCATCAAGGGCGCGCAGGCCACCGCCGCGGCGATTTACCTTGCCCGCACCGGACATAGCAAGGCGGACATCAAAGCGTATGTGGAGCGGGAATTCGGCTACGATCTCAGTCGTACCTGCGACGAAATTCGCCCAACCTATCATCATGTAGAAAGCTGTCAGGAGACGGTGCCGCAGGCCATTACTGCGTTTCTGGAAAGCACGGATTTCGAGGATGCTCTCCGCACGGCGGTATCCCTCGGCGGCGACAGCGACACTCTGGCCGCCATCACAGGCAGCATCGCCGAAGGGTTCTACGGCGTGCCGGAGGATTTGAAGCAGGAATGCCGTCAACGCCTGACACCGGAGCTGACGGAAATTCTGCTTGCGTTTCAAAATAACGATTGAGTGGAAAAACGGTACGAACAGGAAGCGCTTCTCCTAAGTTTTCTTGCAAATAATGGGAGTAGGGAAGATTGAACGCGGTGGGTACTATGGCTACTTTACTGCTTCAAAGCTGCACATGAGCCCTGTGGCTGAACCTGATACTATTTCCTGATTAAAATCTTTGATTTTAATCAGGAAGGCATCGCCTGA
>OMNU01000001.1_pt1 | contig 123124 bp, 103 predicted proteins | sample 1673511 | NCBI WGS metagenome assembly OMNU01 (sample SAMEA103958113, study PRJEB25191) | human gut metagenome | reverse complement strand
CATAAAACTTCATGCGTGAGCACTGCACCACGAAAATGCGCAAATGCCGGTGCATGAAGTTTTTGTGCATCATTTCCGGTTGCCCCGCAGGGACGGGGAAATGGCACATTTCTTATTTTTGCTATGCTTTTGCATAGCAAAATGCCCACCCCACCAAGGTGGGGTGGGCTTTCCATCAATTAGCCGAGCTTACCGGTAATGCAGTTCTCTTCACCGAAGGCAGCAAAGGCAGCCTCGCAGATGTGATCGTATGCATCCTTAGCGGTGGTCTCGCCGGCCAGCAGCAGCTGGAACTTAGGAACGATCTGCTCGTCCATCAGCTTCTTGGCAGTGGCGGTCATCTCGGTGGTAACGCCCTCGGGAGGCGCCTGCACCATGGCGATGCAGCGGGCAGCGGTGGCCAGGTTGTCGGCGTCGCGGCCCTCCTCCAGAACCAGCGCGTCACGACCGGTCTGGCAGACGGGATCCAGATACAGCTCGTTCATGCAGGTGGCAATGCGCTCGCCGGAGCAGATATAGTCCATGAACAGCAGTACGTTCTTCAGGTGCTCATCGGTGGTGTTCTTGTTCCGCATGGCGATCAGGCCATCCACGGTGCCGTAGCAGGACTCCTCGCAGCCGTCCATGGTGGGAACGGGCAGGAAGGCATAATCCATCTTCTGGGAGTTCTCAACGGCGGTGCCGTCGTTGGCTTCCAGAGCGGCGTTGTTCTTCTTGAAGTTGTTCTCGAACAGAGGCATAGCCTTGCCGAAGATCATGGCGTTGCCAGTCTGGCACATGACCATACGCTGACCGGCTTCCACGCCGAAGTTGGGCATATAGCCGGACTTGGTCATCTCTTCGATGGCGCTGAGCAGGGTCAGCATGTTCTCGGAGGTGAAGGTGTACTTCAGCTCAGGGGTGAAGGTGTTGCTCAGGCCAGCGCCTGCGCCGAAGATGTAGAGCATATCGGAAGCGGTGACGCCGGAGTTGGCGAACACGAAGCCGTAGCAGCCGTCCTTGGTGCCCTGCTTGATGACATCCAGGAACTCCTCATAGGTCCAGCCTTCCTTCTGGATCTTGGCAACGTCGATGCCCAGGCCTTCCATCATGGTCTTGTTGGCGCCGATGGACTGAATGGTCAGGTACAGAGGCAGGCCGTAGGTGGTGCCTTCCAGAGTCAGGTACTTCAGAGCGTTCTCGTCGTAGTCGGCCAGACGGTCAGCGGCCATGTACTGGGCGATGTCAATGGCGACGCCCATTTCCACGTAGGTGCCCAGAGCGTTGGAGGAGATCTCCGCGATGTCGGGAGCCTCGCCGGCCTGCGCCATGGTGGACAGCTTGTCGTTGTGATCGCCCCAGGAGGTCTCAATGATCTCCACGGTCAGGTTGGGGTACAGGGCATGGAAGTCATCTGCCCAGGTCTTCAGGTTCGTCAGGTAATTGCCTGTGACGGGGGGAGCCATGATCACGATGGTGTCGGGTTCCGCCTTTGCTTCCGTGGGAGCCTCAGTGGCGGCGGGAGCAGCAGTGGGAGCCTTGGTCTCGGTAGTGGTCTTGGAGCCGCAGGCGGCCAGACCCAGAACCATAACGACGACCAGCAGCATGGTTACGATCTTTTTCATTTCTGTTATCCTCCTGGTGTTCAAATTAGCGCTCCGGCATTGTCGTTGCGCCATGCGATTATTATAGCGAAGTTGGCATTTCATGTCAATAGTTACGTAAATGAATGAAACTTTATTTTATCCACTGATTTGAAATCGCAGTTTTTTAGTGAATTGGTGAAACTATTGCAAAGCAGCGTTCGTCAAAATGTACAATATCCACAAAAATCGCGTCAAATATTTGGCAACAAAATGCATGGTCATTCCTCCCAGGAGGCGATACAATGGTACGGATACTGTAGGAAAGTATAAAGATTGGTAAAATTTTTTACAAAATGGCCGGAAGCCTCCCCAGCGCCCCGCCCCGGCTGTCCGGAACTCCCATGGTAAAAGGCGAAGAAGCAGAAATCATAACAAAAGGCGGTACCCTATGAATTTCTCTCCCGATTCAAGATTCATGCGCCTGTGCGGCAGCTTTGTGTCGCTGGTGCGTATCAATCTTCTGTGGCTGCTGTGCAGTCTGCCCCTGTTCACCGTCGGCGCTTCCACCGCCGCCATGGTTTCCGCCCTGACAGCGTTCCGGGCGGATGATGAGTGCGGCGCAAAGGTGTTCTTCCGTGCCTTCCGCACCCATTTCCGCCAGGCAACCGTCTTGTGGCTGCTGATGGCTTTCCTTGGGTGTATGCTGGCGCTGGATTACCGGATCGTGGTTCATCTGGTCTTCCCCGTAAGAATGGCAGTGATCGTGGTGATCTGCTTCTGCGCGCTGGCTCTGATCCTGGTGTCCGGCCTGATTTTCCCCCTGCTGGTTCGCTTTCCGGGAACACTGCGGGACACCGTCATCAACGCGGTACTGCTGAGCATTGCTCATCTGCCGAAAATGCTGCTGGTAACGGCCATGAACCTGCTGCCGCTGCTGCTTCTCGTGCTTCTGCCCCGTCTGGTTCTCTTCTTCGGCTTCCTGTGGCCGCTGTGCGGGTTTTCTCTTATTGCACTGTACGACCTGAAGGTGATAGAAAAAATCTTCGCCATTCTGGAAAGCGGCACTCAGGAGCCGGCAGGTCAGAATTGACGGTGCCCCACTTATATATATTAGGGTCAGGCTTGCCGCCTGACCCCAATTGTCTGTTATAAGGGATATCCCATTACCATCACGCGCTTCATTGCAAGTTTTCCTTTGCTGTTTTGCAGGAAGCAATCAGCAGTCTGCGAATATTGCCGCACAGTTTCTCGGCATATTTGTATGAAGCGAGGTCAATTCTTTTGGTTTCATACATCAGCTTCAACCAATAGCTTGTCTCGTTGGACTCTTTCAATGCAATTTCCAACTTTGCAATAAAATCTTTTTTGCTCTGGGCGTACTGCGCTTCGTGTATATTCGCACCTACGGAAGTACCTGTTCTTGTAAGCTGATCGGTCATATCTCTTGACACTACCATATGGTGCGGATAAATCCCGCTTTTTTCCGGACAGCGCCGATAGAAAATGCTGCTGTCCGGTAATCGGACAGCAGCATTGTAATTGGGGATAAGTTATCAGCGCTGTACGCGGCCCGACGCATTTCCGGCCGCGAGAGCCTCAACTTCGGCTACGCTCATCTGGTTGAAGTCGTGCTCAATGCTGTGCTTCAGGCAGGAAGCGGCGACTGCAAAGTTGATCGCCGCCTGATCGTCCTTGCCGGACATCAGTGCGTAAATCAGTCCGCCGCCGAAGCTGTCTCCGCCGCCGACACGGTCAACGATATGGATGCGGTAGGTGGGAGAAAACACGGCCTTGTCGCTCGCCGCGTCATACAGCATTCCTGCCCAGTCGTTATCGCTGGCGGACAGAGAGCCGCGCAGCGTGATGGCGACCTTCCTGCATCCGAAGCGCTGCGCGATCTGGCGCGCGACGCTGATATAGCCCGCATGGTCGAGCTTGCCGCTGTTAATGTCGGTATTTTCCGCCTCGATCCCGAAAACGTCCTTCGCGTCTTCTTCGTTCGCAATGCACACATCAACATAGGGCAGCAGCTTTGCCATGACCTCGCCGGCCTGCTCGCGCGACCACAGCTTTTTTCTGTAATTGAGGTCGCAGGAAACGGTTACGCCCTTTTCCTTTGCGGCCTTGCACGCCTGCAGGCAGGCTTCCGGCATCTCGCCGCCCAGAGCAGGAGTAATTCCGGTCCAGTGGAACCAGTCAGCGCCCTCAAAAATGCCATCCCAGTCGAATTCCTCCGCCTTTGCCGTCGCGATCGACGACCCGGCGCGGTCATATATGACCTTGGACGCGCGCTGGGACGCGCCTTTTTCACAGTAGTACACGCCCAGACGCGGGCCGCCGCGCAGAAGATACTTCGTATCGACCCCGTAGCGCCTCAGTTCGTTGACAACGCACTGTCCTATCTCATGTGCCGGAACCTTGCTGACAAAGGCGGCATCCACACCATAATTCGCGAGAGAAACCGCGACATTCGCTTCTCCTCCGGCATAGCTCACCTCGAAGCTGTTCGCCTGCACGAAGCGAAGGTACCCCTCCGGGTTCAGGCGCATCATAATCTCACCAAAAGTTACTGCTTTCATGACTTTCTCCTCATGTATGTTAATTTTTCAGAAGATGGATCGCAAAACCGGCGATTTCGTCTTTGAAGTAGATGGCGGTAAGCTCTCCGTTTTTGTACTTTGCCGAGCTTTCGTCAAACGCGACGCCTTTTCCATTCAGCTCGTCCATCGCCTTTGCCATGTCGTCCACAGCGATGCAGATGTGGCCGTTGGTTCCTCTGCCGTTTTCCTTTACGATCTCAATCATTTTGTCGCCGACAAATATGGATGAGTTTCCGTACTTCGGCTCAAATCCGAACAGAACATGAAACAGCTCCGCGATCTGCGCGGCGTTCTCCGCATTGGCGGCGTTGATTCCCAAATGCGCAACTTTCATTTTCGCACTCAGCCCTTCGCGATAGAGACCATCGTTCTGGCAACCTCCGTTATTTTCTCAAATTCGCCGTTCTCAACCCATTTTTTGTTGACCAGATTTCCGCCTATGCCCGCGCCGCACATGCCGAGGTCGAGATACTCCCGGAGATTCATCTCGTTTACGCCGCCGACCGCCATCATGGGTACGTGGCTGATCGGCGCCCGCACGGCCTTGACGTACGCGGGACCAAGGTTTGCGATCGGGAAAAGCTTTACGAAATCGGCGCCGTTGTTGTAAGCGGTCAGTATCTCCGTGGGCGTGAGCGCGCCGGGCATGGACACAAGCCCAAGCTCCCGCGTGCGCTTTATGACGTCGATATTGGTATCGGGGGAGATGATATACTTTGCCCCCGCGCTGGCGGCAAGCTCAACAAGCTCAACGGAGGTCACTGTGCCCGCGCCGACCTCCATAGTTCCGCTGTACGCCTCGCTGACGGCTTTGATCGCGGCGGCGGTGGTTGCCCAGCTATCCGGGTTTTTCTGGTCAAAGGTTATCTCAACAAGCCGGAAGCCGCCCGCGTAGAGGGCTCCGGCGACCTTCAGGCATTTTTCCGGCGCGATGCCGCGCACAATCGCGATCAGCTTTTCTTTTTTTATGGTCTCAATTACATTTTCTCTCATTGATACGCACTTCCTTTTTTTGAAAAAGCCCCGCGGACCGCGAGGCTCTTTCATTCTCATCACAGATATTTTTCACCAAAGGCGACCAGCGCCTTTTCAAAGCACTGCATTGGCACTCTTGCCATGCCCGCGCCGATCAGGCCGCCGACACGGTTGAACATACCGCCGTGAATTGCCGGGCAGACGCCCTCCTTGAGTACCTTGCGGATATCGATGCCGACGGGGAGGAAATCGAAGTCCAGGTTGGGGATGGGGAAGTTGTAGTTCTTCTCCATCGTGATCCTGTACATTTCCTTCGTCTGCCCGATGCTCTCCTTCAGTGTCATGCCGCGCAGATTGCACACGATGGGGCTTGCCGCGGCGGCAAAGCCGCCCATGCCGTAGCATTCGACGACGCAGGAGTCGCCCATCCACGGGAGCTGATCCTTCTCGGTGAACTCCGAGGAGGTGTAGCGGCCCTTCATCATCGGCGCGGGGGCGGTGAACCACTGTCCCGGCAGGGATGCGATCTTGATGCCGAACTCGACGCCGTTGCCGCAGACCGCCGTGACCATGGTCGAATACTCCGTGCCGTCCGCCGCGACCAGCGCCGCTCTTGCCGCGGCCTGACCATAGCAGTGGAAGAAACGCGGCGTATCGACGATATACCGCACCGTCTTCATGATCTCCTTCTTGGGTCTGTCCAGCTCAAACAGTGCCGGCAGCATGAGCCGGTCATAAATGTAGTCGCAGGCGGTCTGGCGGGTGTGGTTCTCGTCGCCCATCTGCATACTTTCGGCAAGGATCGGCTTGATGGGGATGCCGCCCAGCTTGTGGAGCGCCTCCACCATGGGCGGGAACAGCTCCTCGCGCATATAGCGCAGGTTCTCCGCGATCTCCTTGGAGTAAAGGCCCCAGCCGCAGAAGCCGCCCTGAAACGGTCCTTCCGCCGGGAACGTCGCGGCGACGGTATGGTTGTGCCGGTCCTCCACAACGTTCAGGACGACGGACTTTGTAATGATGCCCGTGCCCGCGCCGACCGTGTTGTGGTCGAGTGCGCTGGAGATTTTGATCTCGCCTGCCTTGAGGCGCTTGACCGCTTCTTCCTCGTCCTTCGCCCAGCCCTCAAAGAGCATTGCGCTGACCATGCCGCGCTTGTGGAGCATCGTCATGTCCTCATAGGCGATCGGGGGGCCCGAGTGGAGGATCATGTGATCCTCCAGCCCATCGACGCATTCGATGGCCGGCTTCATATCCACCCAGACGGGGTCGCTGTCCATGAGCATATGGACTGTTTTCTCATTTGCCTGCGCTATTTTTTCTTTTATATCCATCTTTGTCGCGTCTCCTTCTGTGTTCAGAGCAGTTTGTCAAGAAGCGCAAGAATCTCCGGCTTCAGCTTGACGGGCGGACGCCACTCCAGCTGCGTCACCTTGACGCCCTGCTTTTCTACCGCTTCATAGAAGCTCTGAAGTCCGACATTAATCACTTTCAGCTTTGTCTTGTCGTATTCCTTCACGGTTCTCAGCCCCTTTCATTCAGCGCGCTCATGAGCGCCGCGGCAAGGCGCGCGCTCTGGTAATTGCTGTCCGTCACGATGACTCCTGCGTCACGCAGCATCTTTGCCTGAAGCTCGATATTCTGCGGGTCCTCCGCAGAGCCGCAGATATTGGAAATGACCGTGATGTGCTTTTCGGCGATCGCCTTTTTGGCCTCGATCGCGAACTCCTTCACCGGCTCCTTTGCAACGCCGGGACCTGTGATGAAGTCCAGCAGAATGACCGCGACCTCATCGTCCTGAAGCTCCTGACGGAAGCGCTTCAGTCTGATCTCGGGGTCGAACACCGGGTGCGGCGAGCACGCGGTAAATTCCTCGCTGCCGAGGTCAAGGATGGAGTGCCCCTCGCTGTGCAGGTGGGAGGCCAGCTTTTCGGCATACGCCGTGTTCAGGTTGCTGTGCAGCCGGGCGTTTTTGACGTGGCTGCTGTAATAGATCAGTCCTTCTTCGGTGAAGGTGCCGCCGCAGTACAGACCGCGGAAGTACTTCTGCTTTGCGGAGTACCCGCGCATCTCCCGCGCGACGATCTCCTTGATCTGCTCGTCCGTGAAGCCAAAGTCATGGGTCTTCGCGCCGAGGAGCTGAGCGGCCTTTACCGCCGCGCCCTCAAGGCTGTACGTGCCATACACTCTGTGCCCCTCATAGAGCTTCTCGTCCGCGCCGAGGAAGATCGCGACGACAGGCTTTGAAACAATATCCGCGAAGCTGAGGACCTTGTTCATGACCGTGAGGTCAGCAAGCTTCGATACCAGAATGATGATCTTGGTGTCGGGGTCGCGCTCCAGACGGCGGATACCTTCGAGCATCATGATGCCGCCGATCTCCGGGTACAGGTCGCGTCCGCCCGTGCCGATGAGGGAGGAGATGCCGAAGCCCAGCTTCTCGACCAGACAGCCGACTTCCTGCGCGCCGCTGCCGGACGCGCCGACGATGCCGACGCAGCCGGGGTGATAGCAGCTGCCCGCCGCAAGCCCGACGCCCTTCAGGTAGCCGACGCCGCAGTCGGGACCCATCATCAGCACGCCTTTGCTGATGGCAAGCTCCTTCAGGCGTTTTTCGTCTTCAAGAGAGACGTTGTCGCTGAACATGAACACATCCAGTCCCTTTTTCAGCGCCTTTTCCGCCTCCGCCGCGGCGTACTCGCCGGGGAGCGAGATCTGCACGAGGTCATAGGGGTCTTCGTCGAGGTCGATATCCTCGATGTTATCGTAGGTCTTGCCGCCGGATGCGGCATTTTTGTGGTCAAGCAGATCCTGACCCAGCGCCAGCGCCGCGTCCGCGGCAGCTTCGTCGGACGCGATGACGGCGACGACAAGGTCGTTCGCGCCGACATCCGCCGGGATATCAAAGCCAAGCCCTTCCAGTATCTCTCTGTTTGCCGCCGTCACCATGCTGGCGTTGCAGTTTTCGATACCGTCCGCTTTCTTGACGCTATCGGTCACAGACATGAGGGAGACCGAGTCCACATATCGGTTTCTTTTGATTATAAATTTACTTGTCACACTAATCGCCTCTGGTTTCCTAATTTATACTGAACTCCAATTAAAATCTTTAGAAAAGATTTTAATTGCCTGAAGGGCAAGGAGTTCATATGAGACTTGTTTTCTGATTTCTTTCCTTATAAATCACAAAACTGGCAGCGCCATCAGGCGATGCCTTCCTGATTGAAATCAAAGATTTTAATCAGGAAATAATATTAGATTTCGGCGCGGCGGGGCACTGCCCTGCCGTTTTCACAGCGGATGTTTACGCGGTATTTCTCCGGTTCACCGGCGGAGTCCGTGCGGACATGGCAGCCGGTGGATGTTTTCCGTTCAAGGGCGGCAAGCGTCACCGCGTATGCCGTGAGCGTATCGTTGCGCAGGCGCTGCTGCGCGTAGCAGCCGCTCTCCGGGATCTGTTCCAGCATCCGCTCCAGCTCCGTCTTCGCCTGCTCCAGCTTACCGGCCTCCCGGATCACGCCCAGCGCCCCGCCGACGATCTTTGTCAGCTCCGCGCGAAGCGCATCGATATTGCCCGTGGCTGCCGCGTCGCTTATCTCGTCCGTGCAGTCCGCCGGTTCGCCGCTGAGTGTGTCCATATACGCCGCCGCGCTGCAGCCCGCTCTGCGGCCGAACACCATCGTTTCCAGTCCGGCATTGCCGCCGATGCGGTTCGCGCCGTGCAGTCCGCCGAGGGTCTCGCCGCAGACGAACAGCCCTTCCACGCTTGTGCTGCAATCGGGTCTTGCGTACACGCCGCCCAGCGAGGTGTGCGCCGCCGGGGCTATCTCCATCGCCTGCTCGGCGATGTCCATTCCCACCGCGCGGTAGCGCTTTACGTAGGCGCTGTAAGCCTCCTCCAGCCGTTCGCGCCCGACGCCGCTTGCGTCGAACGCCACGCCGCCGTGCTCCGTTCCCCGTCCCGCGGCGATCTCGGACGCGATTGCGAAGGACAGAACATCCTTATCCGCGCATTCGCCCTTGTCGCTGTAACGGAACATGAACCGTTCGCCTTTGCCGTTGCGCAGCACAGCGCCCTCATAGAAAAGCGTCGTGATCACGCTCTTTCCGGCAATCGCCAGCGGCCAGACGGCGGCGCTCGGCTCGAACTGGACAAACTCCATATCCGTCAGCTCTGCCCCGGCGTCAAGCGCCATTGCCATGGCGTCCCCGCCGAGGTCGGCGGAGTTCGTCGAAAACGGGAATATCCTGCAGAAGCCGCCCGCGGCGAGGATCACCGCTTTCGCCTTGATCTGCATCCAGCGTTTGCTCTGCGTGTCAAAGCAGTGAGCGCCGCACACTCTGCCGTCTTCCGTTATCAGGCGCAGGGCATGGAGCGTGGTGCAGACGCTGACATTTTCGTGCTGCTCCATGACGGAAAGCAGCTTTCTGAGGATTGCGCCGCCGGCATCGTTGCCGATGCTGATGACCCGCGGGCACGATGCCCCGAGGGGTCTGAGCTGCTGATAGCTCCCATCCGCCTCGCGGTTGAAGTCCAGGCCAAGCTCATCGAAAAACGGCAGAAGCTCAAGGCTGCCCCTGCACAGCTCTTCAACGAGCGCCGCGTTGCCCTGACCTCTGCCGGAAGCCTCTGTATCCTGTATGAAAAGTTCCGTCGAATCCTGCGGATTCAGCGGCATATTGAAGCCGTGTACATACGGGGATGACCCCGCACCGGGGCGCAGAATCGTGATTCTGCGTCCCGGCTCGGCTTTCAGTACTTCATATGCCGCCGTCAGCCCGGCAAGACCGCCTCCAATAATAAGCAGGTCTGTTTTCACGGCTTATTTGGTCTCCCAAATACCGCCCTTTGCCATGGAGCCGACGTTCTGCACGAAGAGGTTGAGGTAACGCGGATAGTCCTTGCTGGGGAACTCCCAATGGAAGGCCGCTAGTCTTCTGTTCATTTCCTCGTCGCTGATGCACAGATGCAGCTTACGCGCAGGGATGTCGATCTCGACCTCGTCGCCCTCTTCGATGACGCCGAGGGGGCTGCCGAGCGCCGCTTCGGGGGACACATAGCCGATGGAAAGGCCGGAGGTGCCGCCGGAGAAGCGTCCGTCGGTGATGATGGCGCAGGAGTTATACAGCTCGTGCAGACCCTTCAGCTCCTCCTGGAAGGTGAAAGCGGTGGTGCCGAAACGTCCGCGCAGACCCATAAAGCGCAGCACGCAGCAGTCGCCCACATGGATCTGTCCGGCGCGCAGAGCCTGAATGCCATCCTCAAGGGAGTCGAACACACGAGCCTTGCCCTTGTAGGTCATGAGCTGGGAAGGAACGCCCGCGATCTTGACGATAGCGCCTTCGGGAGCGAGGTTGCCGTAGAGCACGCCGATGCCCGGCTCGGTCATGACGGGGTTGTCGAGGCTGTGGATAACGTCGCGGTTGTAGACGACGGCGTCTCTGACGTTCTCCTCAAGGGTATGTCCGGTGACGGTCAGGCAGTCGCCGTGCAGCTTGGGCAGCAGCTCCTTCAGCATGGCGCGCATACCGCCGGCAAGGTCAAAGTCCTTGACGTTGTAGGGGCCGCTGGGAGCGAGGTGAGACAGCAGCGGGATCTCGTTGGAAGCTTCGTCGAAGTACTTCCACCAAGGCAGGTCGTAGCCCGCTTCGTTCGCGATGGCGGGAATGTGGAGGATGAGGTTGGAGGACGCCGCGACTGCCATGTCCAGCATGATGGCGTTCTTGATGGCGTTCTCGGTAATGATCTGTCTGGCGGTGATGCCCTCGTTGACCAGATTCATGATCTGCTTACCGGCCATGTAGGAGAGGTTGTAGATGGAGGAGCTGGTCGCGCACATGGTGGAGTTGCCGGGCAGGGTCATGCCCAGAGCCTCGGCGATCATGCACATGCTGTTCGCGGTGGTCATGGAGGTGCAGGCGCCGCAGATGCCCCAGGAGTTTTCGATGAGTCCGTTGTACTCATCCATGTCCATCTTGCCGGCCTTCGCCGTGCCGACCTTGTCCTGCGCATGGATATGCAGGACTTCCTTGCCGCGGAAGGTACCCAGAGGCATGTAGCCGCCGGTCACCATGATGGCGGGGATGTTCAGTCTCGCCGCGCCCATCAGATGGCCGGGGACGACGGAGTCACAGGAGGAGAGCAGCACCATGCCGTCAAAGAAGTTGCCGTCAACGGTCAGCTCGACCTGATCGGCGATGGAGTTACGGCTGGGGACTTCGATATATCTGGGGTCCTTGAGCACCATGCCGTCGCAGATACCCGTCGTCATGACCTCCAGCGGCAGGCCGCCTGCTTCACGAACGCCCTGCTTTACACGCTCGGCAAGCTTGTCAAGATGTACATGGCCGGGGTTATATTCGTTCCAGCTGTTCACCACAGCGATGAGGGGGCGCTTCTGTTCTTCCTCGGTATAGCCCATGCCGCACATCAGTCCGCGGCGGCACTCGGAGGCTTCGCCAAACTCCCAGCAGCTTCTCATGTTTTCATACTTTACCTTTGCCATTGTCTTTTTCACCTTTCCGGAATTTCTTCCTGAGCATTTGTTTTTCCTGTTTACTGATTTATCTCAAAATTCATCTTCGAGCATACAGTCGATCGCGCCGTCGATGCTCTGTCCGCCATCGACCGCGATCGTCTGCCCGACGATGTATTTTGTCTTTTCCACATCCGCGAAGAACTGTATCATCGGCACGATATCCTCCGGCGTTGCGAGGTATCCCGCAGCGATCTTGCGCCGGAAGCCCTCGACGTCGCGATCGGAATAACGGCTCATCACGCCGGTGAGGATCAGACCGGGCGCGACACAGTTGACGCGGATTCCGTACTTTGCCACCTCGATGGCGAGCGTCTTCGTGAACATCTCGATGCCGCCCTTGCCAGCGCAGTATGGCAGTGCCTTTCTCTTGACCCATGTGACGCTGCCGTGGATCGAGCTGATGTTCACGATGCGTCCGGGGATGTTGTGCTCCTTCATGTTCTTGATCGCTTCATGGGACAGATAGGCCGCGCCGCTCAGGTTCAGCGCTATCTGGGAATCCCAGTAATCCAGCGGCATGTCGCAGAACTCGCCCTTGGGCATTTTCAGCGCGCCGCCGGCGTTGTTGATGAGGACGTCCACCGTGCCGAAGTGCTCGATGAAATCCCGCATCATCCCCACTGCCTGCTCCCGGCAGCCGATGTCCGCGCAGTAAATCTGTGCGTCCACGCCGTATTTGCGGCATTCCGCCGCGGTCTCCTCCGCACCGGCTCTGTTGTTGTGGTAGTTTATGCCGACGTTGCAGCCGTCCTTCGCGAAGGCGATCGCCGTCGCCGCTCCTATGCCGTGGGATGCACCCGAAATAAGTACGTTCCTGCCCATTTACTTCAACTCTCCTTTATAAAACTTGCTGTGCCGGATATGCTCATCCGTCGTATACATTGCGAGGAACAGTTTCTGCGGCATTCCGCAGCCGAGCTGCGTTATCATCTGCGCGGCCATGACCGAAGTATCCGTAAGGCCGCAGCTGAGCGCCTCGTCAACAAAGCGCTGATATTGCTCCGTATAGGCAGCGCACAGGTCAAGAACGCGCCGGACGTTCTCCGCGCCCTCGATGTTGTAGCCCATTCCGGCATAATCGTGCCCCGCGATGATATTCTCGACGTCGCAGGTTCTGAGCTTCGCAACCGAGCCGAGATAGGCGTCAAGATCCTGATAGAACGCGATGCCCTGCGTCACGGTTCCGTTTGCCTGCAGGGAGTCTCCGGTCACGGCGGTCTTCGTCTTCCTGTCGTACCAGCATACGCAGTCGCCGTCATGTCCCGGGGTGTGAAGCACCGTAAGTCTGTCCCCCAGCGCCTCCCCGTCCCGGAGAACACGATCCGGCTCCACACCGCGCAGGTAGCACTGGGGCGGCGGACTGAACCTGGGGTACTTTGTCCGGATGCGCACGGCGTTCGCCGCGGGATCTCTCAGCGCCGGGGCAGCCTGCTCAATGCAGGCGGTTCTGATCTGCGGCGCAAGCTCCTTTATCCGGGCGTGGCCGCCGATGTGGTCGCCGTGGCAGTGCGTGCTGACGAGCCAGTCGATGTCTCCCAGCCCCAGCCCAAGCTCCGCCAGTGCGGGGCGTATCACCCCGTCAACCACGTCTGCGCTCGCGCCGCTGTCTATGAGGCAAAGTTCCTCGCCCCGTACCAGCGTCACCCCGCTCCACACGGGTGGGAAAGGAGACTTGAGCAAAAATATTCCGTCCTGAACCTCGCGAAAGTGTTCCATATCGTCTCTCAGCCTTCCATTTTTTCTATGTATCCGTAGGTCTGCCTTGCGACCCCCAGTTCCTCATTCGCGGGGATCACGGACACCCGCACCGCCGAAGCCGCGCCGGATATGGTGCCTTCCCGGCAGCCGCTGTTTTTCTCCTCGTCCAGCTCCACGCCCAGATGCCGGATCTGCGCGCACACTCTGCTTCTGACAAGATCGGAGTTCTCGCCGATCCCGCCGGTGAAGACGAGCTGGTCAAGTCCGCCCAATTCCGCGTAATACGCGCCGATAAACCGCACGATGCTGCACACGAACATATTGATCGCCAGCTCTGCCCGTGCGTTCCCGTCCGCCGCCGCGGCGCTGACCTCGCGCAGGTCGTTGCTGACGCCGGACACGCCCAGAAGTCCTCCGTTTTTGCTCAGCCCGTGGAGGATGTCGTCAAGCTCCATGCCCTTGCTCATGAGGAAAGGCACAATATACGGGTCAATGTCCCCGGCGCGGTTCGCGTGCATCACGCCGGTCTGGAGGGAGAAGCCGAAGCTGTTGTCCACGCTCTTTCCGTCGAGGATCGCACAGATGGAGCAGCTTCCGCCAAGATGGCAGGAGATGACTCTCTCCGCCCTGCCGAGCTTTGCCGCCTGCTGGGCGATGTACCCGTGGGACGCGCCGTGATAGCCCATCTTGCGGATGCCGTATTTTTCGTACCATTCGTAGGGGATGGAGTACAGCGCCCGCTCAAGGGGGATCTCCCGGTGAAACGCCGTCTCGAACACGCCTATCATGGGCACATCCGGCAGAACGGCTTTGAACTGCCCTATCGCTTCTATGTAGGCGGCGTTATGCACCGGCGCGATGTAGAGGTATTCGCGCATGTTCTCCATGACCTCGTCCGTCAGCTCGTGTACGCCGTAGTAGCCTCGGGAAAGCACGGTCTTGAAGCCTATGGCGCTTATTTCCTCCACGCCCTTTATCACGCCCGTTTCGTCGCCGGTCAGCTTTTCCAGAAACAGCGCGATGCCCTCGGCGTAGCTTGGGATGCACAGCCCCTCCGCGCTGAACCGCGCACCGCTGAGATGGCTGCGGTACGACATGATCGCCGCGTCACGGCTGCCGACGCGCTCTATCTTCGCCTCGCACAGCACCCGCTCCTCCGGCATGTCAAAGAGCTTGAATTTCAAGGATGTGCTGCCGACATTGCTGACAAGCAGTTTCATAACTGTCCCCTCCCATGTATAAGCTTTGCCGCGATCGTGATTCCCAGCAGCATCTCCGAACCGGAGCTGCTGCCGATGGTCAGAAGCCGCTGCGTGCCGTCCTCCCCGGCCCCGGTAAGGCCGCGGAGCACATTGTCCATCATTTCAAATCTGCCGCCGTCCGTGACGGCTTTCAATATCGCCGCGCTTATGAGGTTTGTACGTTCCGGGGCATAGCGCTTCACTGCGTTCACAAACTCCACATCCGCCGCGGTCAGCTTCCGCGCGCCGTGCAGCAGCGTGTATGTCATGCCGCACAGGACATCGTCCGCCGACGGCGTCAGCCCGATGCCCAGCCCCAGCAGACTCTTCACTTCCGCGGGCACGGCCTCAACGTCATTGTGTGCAAGTCCGTCTCTCAGCCGGACAAGCGGCCCGTATGCCTTTGCGCAGAAAGGATTTGCCGCTATACCTTTTTCCGGCGCCGCCCCCAGACAGAGGGCATCCGCAAGCGGCACAAGTCCGCTTGTCCTGCCAAGAGCGCTGAGCAGTCTCGCAGCGGCCTCAATCCTCTCCGTGCGGAAAGTGCCCCACGGTTCCTGCGGCGCGCGCCGCGGGTACGGCTGCACACGCAGAACCCCGCCGCAAAACACAAGCGCATTGTCTGCCGTGTCGAAGCGCCCGCCTGCGGAAAGCCGCAGAGCCGCCGCCGCGGCGGCATAGTCGTCTACGGCAATGCCGATGGGCGTTATGCCAAGGTCGGCGGAACAGAGCATATACACATCCTGCCCCGCTTTCAGATAGCTCGCTTTGGAATTGACCGCCAGAAGCTCGCCCGGGCCATTTGTAAAAAGCCTTTCCAACACGGCCTTATCCGCAAAAGCATTTATTACCGTTTCTTTCATATCACTGCTTCTCTTGTCTTCTCATTCAGGTCCGTTTCTGCCTTAAGTATAAGCTTCCGCGTTCGATATAGCAATACAATTTCCCGCCCGGATTTATAAAAAGCAAACATTTTTCGTAATTTGAATTTCGGGCAAATCGCCTTCTTTGCCGCTTGATTATTTACATCCGCTGTGCTATAATTTATAAAAAACGGTAAGAGCGGGCGCACCGTCCCCATACCGTCTCCCGCAAGATAGGAAGACGCCGACGGGCGCGTTTGCGCGATAAATCACCTTGTCTTCACGCCTTTCCGTGACGATCACAAAAGGAGTTGTTATTATGCTGCTGTGTGATATGAACCCGAATCTCCGGTTTGCCCAGAATATCGTTTTCGTCCCTGTCGGGCGGCAGGTCTGTCCCGGTGACAACCGCATTTTTTATGTGACCTCCGGTGTCGGAACGCTTGCCGTACACGGCAGCAGCTATCCGCTTGCCCCGGGGACGTTCGCGCTGATAAACTCGGGGGAGCTTTACCAGCTCCAGCCCGGTGCACCGCTGAGCATGATCGTCTTCAACTTCGATTACAGCTTTGAGCGCTCGAACATTGTAAACTTTATCCCGCCGATTCCCGTCAGCGGCGGCGAGTCCGCCGGAGAGGTATACCGTGACCACATCGACGACTGCGCCGCGCTCAACGAGCCGCTTGTCCTCAGCGACATGAATTTCATCGAGGGCGAGCTGAAGACCATACTGGACGTCTATGAATCGCAGGAGGTCTACTACCGCGAGAAAGCCTCGAGCCTCTTCAAGACCGTGCTCATCACCGTCGCGAAGACCAAGATGGTCTCCAACAACCGTGCCGGACGCACCGCGCTGCAGCTCATCCGCTACCTTCAGGAGCACTATAACGAGAACCTGACCAGCGAGATGATCGCCGAGCAGTTCAACTACCACGCCTACCACATCAACCGTCTTATGCGCAACGCGACGGGCACGACCGTGCATAAGTACCTCATCAACTATCGCATCACCGCCGCGAAGAATCTGCTGACATGTACGGAGCTGAGCGTGCAGGAGATCGCCTTCAAGGTCGGCTTTGAGAGCACCGCGTACTTCTCAAATTCCTTCAAGAAAATGATCGGGTGCAGCCCCAACGAATTCCGCAGGCTCCAGCGGCAGTCCTTCTGAGCTGCGCGGCTGCCGGTATGGCGTCATGCGCCGTGCCGGCAGTTTTTTTCTGAACCGGAAATTATACATTTCCAAAAGTGCTTCCGCCGCTGTGCCGTTCCGGGTTTATCATCGGAATTGCACAGAAAACGCAATTATTTTTGCGTAAATCGCCAATGTGCATGTTCCGCAGCGCAAATGGTTTGTTGAATTTGACCATATTATACAGCAGACGCGCGCGTAAAGAAAGCGTTAAAACAAACAACTTTTTGCAAAAAGCAAACATATCCGCATCCGCCCCAGCCGGTCGATGCTCTTGACCACGAGGGTGTCGTCCTTTTTTAATTTCCGGATTAATCGCTTGTAATTTTTTCGTTCAAAGTCCTTTCCGGACTGCTTGTCCATATAGACCCGATTTTCCGCTATCCAGAACTCCCGCATTGCGATCAGCTGCCTTTGCTCGTTCTGTTCCTTTGTTGAGACCCGGATATACCCGTATTCCATAGTATAAACCTCCAATTTATCGGTATTCGGATAAATTGTAGTACAATTTGCTGCCCCTGTCGTATCCTGTGAGGCAGTGGTATATCACTATATGGAACAGCCGCAGTCAAAATACTCGCGGCGGGTCAAAAATCTGACAAGAAAGTCTTTTCACGTTGGAATTTTGCAAATCAGCAAAGAAAAAAGCGCCTGCGCCCCGTTCAGATAGCGGGGCGCAGGCGTGGAAGTCAATATGGAGCATTTCTGATAGAAATAAAAAATCCGAACCCGTCCCGTCTGGAACAAGTTCGGATTTCTTTGTTTTGGTGGACGATATAGGACTCGATCACCGATTTTGCCCCGTGGGGCAAAATCGTATGGATGCAGCCAGTTTCTGAACTGGCTGCCGCAAGATGCCACTGGCATCCTGCATTCAGATGGGTTCAAGTCCTATACCGTCCACTAAAAAGAGAAAACACCACCCGACAGGTGGTGTTTCTTATGGTGGACGATATAGGACTCGAACCTATGACCTTCCGCACGTCAAGCGGATGCTCTAGCCAGCTGAGCTAATCGTCCGTCAGCGCACTCAACTGAATGCCTGATTAGTATACACAACCATTCGCCATTTGTCAAGGGTTTTTTCCAGAAATTATCCTGCTGCCGCGTCAACGCTCTGTTCCCCCTGAAATTGGATGACCAGACGGTTGGGAAGGCACACGATCGGCGTGCCGCTGCTGCAAAAGCCACGCTCCATGCAGTAGTGGTCTGGGCAGTCCGCCGCCGTGACGGCAATACGCCCGTCCCGGACGGTGACGGTGTTGCTGCCGCCTGTTTCCCCGGTGACGGTAAACTGCTGATCGATGCGCAGATTTACGGTTCTGACAATCTTTCCCCCGCTGCTGATCTCAGCGTAAACGGCGTCGTCGCCGGGCAGCAGAAGGAAGATGCTCAATCCAAGGCACACCGCCGCAATGGCCGCAAGGAGCAATATCCAGGTTTTTGTTTTCACAGGGCAGTCACCTCGCCGGGAAAGATTTGCGATTCCATTGGCAGTATAGCAAAAGTCAATGAAAAACGCAAGAAAAAGTCCCAAATACTTCTTGACTTTTTATGTCTGCAATGCTAGAATAGACAGGCCGCATTGAAGGGGCTTTCAGTCGGTGCGTCCAAAATCACCGCGCCCCCAGAGCGAGACTACACAATTAAAGTAGGTGAAACAAATGAAAGCAGTTATCGTAACCGGTGGTAAGCAGTACACCGTCGCCGAGGGCGACGTCGTGTTCGTGGAGAAGCTGGGTGCAGAAGCCGAGGCTACCGTCAAGTTCGATCAGGTTCTGGCTGTTCTGGACGGCGAGAACACCAAGATCGGTGCTCCCACTGTGGAGGGTGCCAGCGTCGAGGCCAAGGTCGTCAAGAACGGCAAGGGCAAGAAGATCGACATCATCCGCTACAAGTCCAAGAAGAACGAGAAGAAGCACATCGGTCATCGCCAGCCTTACACCAAGGTGGAGATCACCAAGATCGCTCTGTAATTTATGACAAGATGCGAATTTCACACCGAGGGCGAGAGGATCACCGGATTCTCCGTCTCGGGTCACAGCGATTATGACGAGCCGGGAAAAGACATTGTCTGCGCCGCCGTCTCCGCTGTCGTTACCATGGCCGAAGCCACCATCAACGATGTGTGCGGCGCCAAGGCCAAGGTTCGGGTCAAGGATGGGGAAGATAACCGCATCACTTTGACTCTCCCCGCGTCCTGCGACGAGGAGGACACCGTTCAGGCTGTGCTTGCCGGAATGCTGGTGACTCTGTGTTCGCTGCGGGACGACTATCCTGATAATATCGAAGTTTTGGAGGTGTAACACCATGCTGAAGATTGGTATTCAGTTCTTCGCTCACCACAAGGGCGGCGGTTCCACCAAGAACGGCCGTGATTCCGAGTCCAAGCGTCTGGGCGTGAAGCGTGCCGACGGTCAGTTCGTCCTGGCCGGCAACATTCTGGTTCGCCAGAGAGGCACCCACATCCATCCCGGTGTCAATGTGGGCATCGGTAAGGACGACACCCTGTTCGCCAAGGTTGACGGCACCGTCAAGTTTGAGCGTCTGGGCAAGGATCGCCGGCAGTGCTCCGTGTACGCCGAGCAGTAAGATCATCTGGACAAGGAAGGCTGCCGCATCACTGATTGCGGCAGCCTTTTTTAATGGGGAAGCTCTGAGATAACACCGCGTCATTGTGCGCATGCCGCAGGAAGGAGGCACCCATCGTGCTTTTAACGGAATTTGATCCCACGCCCCGCGCCGTTATCAACCCGGATTATATAAAGCCGGTGGAGAATTTCCCGGAAACGGTGGTCGCCGTCTTTTCCCATCAGCTTTTTGCCTCCGTGACCGCGTTTCTGGACGGTAAGCGCATCGCCCAGACCCGCGACGCGGACGGAGACTGGCCCATTTATGAGGTCACCTACCGGGGAAGCCGACTGGGCTTCTGCAAAGCAAGGGTGGGCGCGCCAGCCTGTGTGGGGCAGTTCGAGGAGATCATCGCCATGGGCGCGCGCCGGTTCATCCTGCTGGGCAACTGCGGCGTTCTGGACAAAAGAATCGAGGACTGCGGCATCATCATTCCCACAAAAGCCATCCGGGATGAGGGCACCAGCTATCATTATGCCCCGGCAAGCGATCTGATCGACGTCAACACCCGCTATATTCCCGAATTTATCGAGGTTCTTCGGGAATTTGGGTATCCTTATGTGCAGGGCGCTGCGTGGACGACGGACGCCTTTTACCGGGAGACCCCCGCAAAGGTCGCTGCCCGGCGGCGTATGGGCGCGGTATGCGTGGAGATGGAGTGCGCGGCCATGCAGGCCATGTGCGATTTCCGGGGTGTGGAATTCTTTCAGTATTTCTATGCCGGGGACAATCTGGATCACCCCCAGTGGGACCCCAGAAGCCTGTCCGGACACGTCCGGCTATCAGACAAGGAAAAAATTGCCCTGCTGGCTTTCGAGCTGGCCAGCAGAATCGGCTGAATAAAGGGAAGTACCCGTACTTCCATAGATTAGGAGGACGTACAACTATGTTCGTGGATAAAGTGCGCATCACCGTCATCGGCGGACGGGGCGGCGATGGAGCGGTGGCGTTCCACCGGGAAAAATATGTGGCCTCCGGCGGCCCGGACGGCGGCGACGGCGGGCATGGCGGCAGCGTCATTCTCCGGGTCAACGACAACCTGTCCACTCTTTTGGATTTCCGCTACAAGCGCAAGTATCAGGCCGCCGCAGGTGTCAGCGGTCAGGGGCGGAAAATGGCGGGCAAACGGGGCGAAAACCTGATTATCGAAGTCCCCCGGGGCACCGTTGTGCGGGACGCCGAAACGAACCAGATCATCGTAGACATGTCCACCGGCGAGGATTTCATTCTCGCCAAGGGCGGACGGGGCGGCTGGGGCAATGCCCATTACGCCACCCCCACCCGTCAGGTTCCCCGGTTTGCCAAAGCCGGTCTCAAGGGACAAGAGCGGGACGTGATTCTGGAGCTGAAGCTTCTGGCGGACGTGGGTCTGGTGGGCTTCCCCAACGTGGGCAAATCCACCCTGCTTTCCGTCACCTCCAACGCCCATCCGAAAATCGCCAATTACCATTTTACGACTCTGTATCCCAATCTGGGGGTTATTTATGTAGATGAGGGCGTGTCCTTCGTCATGGCGGACATCCCCGGCATCATTGAGGGCGCCGCTGAGGGCGCGGGTCTGGGGCATGATTTTCTCCGGCACATTGACCGCTGCCGCCTGCTTGTCCACGTTGTGGACGTGTCCGGCAGCGAAGGCCGGGATCCCGTGGAGGATTTCCATGCCATCTGTGCCGAGCTGAAAAACTACAGCATCGATCTCAGCAACCGCCCCATGATCGTGGCCGCCAACAAGACCGACCTGCTGCCCCCGGACAGCGACAATCTGGAGCGGCTCCGCGCCGCCGCCGAAGAAGCGGGCTGCGAACTGTACGAAATTTCCGCAGGCACTACCGTGGGCACCCGGAATCTCATGCGGGCGGTGGCGGAGCGGCTGCGCACCCTGCCCCCCGTGACCATTTACGAGCCGGAGTACGTGGAGGTCATCGCCGAACCTACCGACCCCAACGCCTTCGACATCGAGCATTACGGCAGCACCTGGCTGGTCACCGGTACCTGGCTGGAACGGCTGGTGCAGAACATCAATTTTGAGGACTACGAGTCCCGGAACTATTTTGACCAGCAGCTCCGCAAGGTGGGCCTGTTCGCCCGTCTGGAGGAAATGGGCATTGCCGACGGGGACACCGTGGATATCTACGACTTCGAGTTTGAATATCAGCGGTAAGGCATCGTTCTTCAAATAATTTCCAACAGCCGGGGCAGGCTTCAGACCTGCCCCGGCTGTTGCTGTCTGCGGGTCACGCCTTCCCCAAAACCGGCGAAATGACCAACCGGAGTTTCCCCCTCTGGGCAGGGCGTTTTCCGACGAAAACGCAGGTACGGTACATGGCAGGAATCGCCGTTCTTTGGGCGTTTTGACGGTTTTTCGGAACGCGCGGAAAACCATTTGCCATTCCTTTCTTTTTTCGATATAATAATTTTTATACGGCTGGTTTGCGCGAGCCATCTTTTTTCCGGGGGTTGATTTCCATGATCCGCAATCTGAATCAGGTCACGTTCCGCTGCTTTGGCAGTGTTCCGTCCGAGCGCACCCAGACGGACAGGAATCTGTTCCGGGACGACGCCGCCGCTGTGCGGCTGTCGCGGACGGAGGCGGTGGTCTACCGCGCCGCATCGGAGACGCGGATCAGCTGCGGCATGGGCATGAGCGTCCTGTCCGCCAGCACGGACGGGGAAACCTACCAGCGCTTCTATCTGGACAAACCCGCCGTTCTCCGCAAGGGCGTCTACTTCCTCCTGGAGCCGTTTCAGGGGGACGCCACGGTGATGGTGTCCGCTCAGGAGCCGCCGGAGGAGCTGGGACGTCACGCCCCCGGCAGCGCCCGGGTGGAGCATCAGCTGCGGGTGGAGGGCATTTACACCTTCTTCTATCAGGAGAAGGAGCAGGGCTTCCTGTTTTCCGGGGAATCCCACCCCATGACCGAGCTGACCTACGTGGATCAGGGCGCGCTGCACAGCGTGGTAGACGGACAGGACCTTCTGCTCAGGCAGGGAGACATCGTCCTCTACGGCCCGGGGCAGTGGCACATGCAGTACGCCGACATCGGCGTCGCCCCCCGGTTCGTGACCATTTCCTTTGACGTCAGCGGCGTTGACCTTGCTCCCCTGCTGAACCGGAAATTCACCGCGCCCCAGAGCGTAGCCGCGCTTTTGCAGAATATGCTCCGGGAGCAGGAATTTATGGACGCCTACTCCAACGACATCATCCTCTACCAGCTGAATCTGCTGCTGCTTCAGCTTCAGCGGGAGGCCGCGTCCCCCAAGGCAGGAAAGCTGCAGACCTCCAACGCCGTCCACAGCGAGAACGAGATCATCCGTCAGGCGCAGCAGTTCATCAGCGCCCACATCCGGGAGAAGCTGTCGGTGCCGCTGGTCGCCCGGCAGGTGGACGTCAGCCCCAGCTATCTCACGGCGCTGTTCCACAAGAACCTGCAAATTTCCCCCGGCGAATACATCCGCCGGATCAAGCTCCAGGAGAGCAAGCAGATGATCCGGGAAAACGACCTGAATTTCACGGAGATCGCCGCCCAGCTCCACTATTCCACGGTGCATCACTTCTCCCGGCAGTTCAAGGAGAAGTTCGGCATTACCCCCACAGAATACGCAAAATCTGTTCGTTGAGAGGTTTGGAAAATGAAAAAAGGGAACCCCATTGCGCTGCTGCCCATCGGCGTCTTTCTCGTGCTGTATCTTGGGCTGGGGCTGCTGTTTGAGTACGGTCTGCACATCCCCATGGGCTTTTACAACATCCCCATCGTCATCGCGTTTCTCGTGTCTATTTTAGTAGCCTGTCTTCAGAACCGGGCGGTTCCCTTTGAGGAAAAGCTTGTCATCATGGGGCAGGGCGTGGGAGATAAGAACATCATCACCATGCTGCTGATCTTCCTGACGGCGGGCGCGTTCGTCGGCGTGGTGGGGCGCAGCTCCGCCCAGAGCGTCGCCTACTTCATGCTCGACATCATCCCCGCCCGGTTCGCCGTGGCGGTGCTGTTTGTGGTCGCCTGCTTTGTCTCCACCGCCATGGGAACCTCCGTCGGCACCATCACCCTCATTATGCCCATCGCTCTGGAGGTCGCCCAGGCGTCCGGCTTCGACACGGCGCTGTGTACCGGAAGCGTCGTGGGCGGAGCCATGTTCGGCGACAGCCTGTCCTTCATCTCCGACACCACCATTGCCGCCTGCAACGGTCAGGGCTGCGCCATGAAGGATAAATTCAAGGGCAATTTCTGGATCGCCCTGCCCGCGGCCATTGCAACGCTGGTGCTGATCCTGCTTCTGACCATGGGGCATGACACCGCGCCCATTGACGAAAGCTACGATCTCATTCAGATTCTCCCCTACGTTCTCGTTTTGGCAGGGGGCGTCGCGGGGATCAACGTCTTTATCGTCCTGCTGACGGGCATCGTTTCCGGCGCTGTCATCATGCTCCTGACCGGGCAGGTGGAAGCCACCGCACTTCTCGCCAGCATGGGCAACGGCGCGGCGGGCATGTTCGAGACCAGCATGGTCGCCATTCTCGTGGCCGCGATGTGCGCCCTGATTCGGGTCTACGGCGGCTTTGACGCGCTGCTGAGCTTCATCCGGAAGGTCTTCCGGGGCAAAAAAGGCGGTCAGCTGGGCATGGGTCTGCTGGTAGGCGCCATGGACATCGCCACTGCCAACAACACCGTCGCCATCGTCATGGCAAACCCCATTGCCAAGGAAATGAGCGAGGATTACGGCATCTCCCCCTCCCGCACGGCCTGCCTGCTGGACACCTTCTCCTGCATTTTTCAGGGCATTATCCCCTATGGTGCGCAGATGCTGGTCGCCATCTCGGCGGCAGCGGAAATGGGCTTTGCCCTGTCGGCGTTCTCCATCATGCGGTATCTGTTCTATCCGTATCTGCTGCTGGTCAGCTCGCTGATCGCGATTTTCCTGGTAAAGGGTAAGAAAAACTGATTTCCCGGCAGAAGCGTCGGCATTTGGCTGCGCTTCTGCCTTTCTGCGTCTTAAGGCTTGCGAAAGTGGGAATTCTGTACTATAATGAACGCATATTCCAGTATTTGTGTGGAGGCAGCTATGGACTTTCGGGTATTGGCGGTCGGCGATGTGGTAGGCAATCCGGGCTTGGAGCAGATCCGCCGGAATCTGTGGCAGATGAAGCGGCAGTATCACGCGGACTTTGCGGTGGTCAACGGCGAAAACGCCGCCGTGGTGGGCATCACCCCCAATCAGGCGGACAGCATTCTGGATGCCGGTGCGGACATCGTCACCATGGGCAACCACACCTGGAGCAAGCGGGAGATCGTCCCCTATATGGACGACTGCCCATGGATCATCCGTCCGGCCAATTATGCCCCACAGGTTCCGGGGCGGGGCTGGCAGGTGGTGCAGACGGCGGCAGGCGACGTGGCCGTCATCGACCTCATTGGGCGGTGCAATATGGACTACGGCCCGGAAAATCCCTTCCTGATGGTGGACAAAATCCTCAAGCAGCTCACCGCGAAGATCATTCTGGTGGAAATTCACGCCGAAGCCACCTCGGAGAAGCTGGCCATGGGCTACATGCTGGACGGGCGGGTCAGTGCCGTGTGGGGGACCCACACCCACGTTCCCACGGCGGACGCCCGTGTGCTGCCCGAGGGGACGGGCTACGTCACCGACCTTGGCATGACCGGCCCCCGGGACTCCGTGCTGGGCATCCGGCCGGAGCTGTCCATCGCCAAATTCCGGGGCGATCTGCCGGAGCGCTACCGATGGGCGGAGGGCGCGTCCAAGATCGAGGCCGTGCTGTTCACCATCGATTCGGAAACCGGAAAATGCCGTAAGGCAGAAAGGGTCGACAAATGGGACTGAAAATTTTACACAGCGCCGACTGGCACTTAGACTCCCCCTTCGCGGGCTTCGACGACAGCCAGCGGGCGCTTCTAAAGCAGGAGCAGCAGAGCATCCCCGGCAAAACTGCCCAACTTTGCCGCCGGGAAAAGTGCGATCTCATGCTCCTTGCGGGAGATATTTTTGACGGCGAACCCGCCCGGGAGACGGTGGAAGCCCTCAAAAAAGCGCTGTCCGAGTGCGGCGCACGGGTCTTCATCACGCCGGGCAATCACGATTTCTGCGCCCCCGGCTCCCTCTGGCTGGAAGAAAGCTGGCCGGAAAACGTGTACGTGTTCACCGGCGGGCTGGAAGCCGTCACGATTCCCGACTTAAACTGCCGGGTCTACGGTGCGGGCTACCAGAGCATGGACAGCGCCCCCCTGCTGGAAAATTTCCGGGCGGAGGGCAGCGAAAAGTACTGCATCGCCGTGCTCCACGGCGATCCCACCCGGAAAGACTCCCCCTACTGCCCCATCACCGCCCAGCAGGTGCGGGACTCGGGGCTGCAATATCTGGCGCTGGGACATATCCATAAAGCGGGGGCGTTCCACGCCGGTGGGACGCTGTGCGCATGGCCGGGCTGCCCCATGGGGCGGGGCTGGGACGAAACCGGCGAAAAGGGCGTGTGCCTCGTGACCGTGGAGGACAGCGCCTCCCTTCGAGCGGTGGCGCTGGACACCATCCGCTTCCACGAGCTGAAAGCGGACATTTCCTCCGGCGCGGAAGCGGCGCTGGAAAAAATCCTGCCTCCCGCGGGAAGCCGGGACTTTTTCCGGGTCACCCTTACGGGAAGCGGCGAAGCGGATATTGCCAGGCTCACGCGGCGTTTTTCCGCCGTTCCCAATCTGACGCTGCTGGACGAGACGCTTCCGCCGCTGGACATCTGGGGGGACACCGGCGCGGACACGCTGGAGGGCGTGTATTTCCGGCTGCTCCGGGAGGCCATGGAGGCCGACCCTGACAGCCGGGAAGAAATTCAGCTTGCGGCGGAAATTTCCCGGAAGCTGCTGGAAGGACGGGAGGTCACGCTGTGAAAATCTACAAAATGACTGCCACCTTCGGCAAGCTGGAGCACGCGGAGCTGACCCTCCAGCCGGGGCTGAACATTCTCACTGCCCCCAACGAGTGGGGCAAAAGCACATGGTGCGCCTTTCTTGTCGCCATGCTCTACGGTCTGGACACCCGCGCCAAAACCACGAAAACCACCCTCGCCGACAAGGAGCGCTACGCCCCATGGTCGGGCAATCCCATGGCGGGTCGCATTGACCTGAATTGGAACGGCCGGGACATCACCATCGAGCGCCGCACCAAGGGCAGAGTCCCTCTGGGTGAATTCAAGGCGTACGAAACCGATTCCGGGCTGCCTGTCCCGGAGCTGACGGCAGCGAACTGCGGCCAGCAGCTGCTGGGCGTGGAGCAGACGGTGTTCCGCCGGGCGGGGTTTATTCGTCAGTCGGACTTGCCCGTAACGCAGGATGAAGCCCTCCGCCGCCGCCTGAACGACCTGGTGACCACCGGCGACGAAAGCGGTACCAGCGACAAGCTGGCAAAAAATCTGCGGGACCTGAAAAACCGCTGCCGCTTCAACAAAAGCGGTCTTCTCCCCCAGCTGGAAAGCCAGCGGGACGCCTTACAGGATAAGGTCGAGGAACTGGACGCGCTGGACGCACAGGTGAAGAAGCTGAAAATGCGTCTGGACGACGTCAAGACATGGCTGCAGCAGCTGAACACCCATCAGGCCGCGCTGGACTATGCCGCCGCGGAGGCGGACGCCGGGCGGGTCGCGCAGGCGCGGGAAGCGCTGGAACAGGCGCAGGATTTACTTGCCATCCGGGAAGCCGCCTGCGAAAAGCTGCCGTCTCAGGAGGACGCGGAAAAGAAGCTCAAGGAGCTGCGCGCCTTCCGCGACGAGTGGAACGCCCTGCAGATGGAGCTGCAGATGCTTCCCCGCGCCCCCCTGCCCCCGGCGAAGAAAGACCCCTTCGCTGACATGGACGTGACGGCAGCCATGGAAATGGTCAACGCGGACCGTCAGACCATGACCGGTCTGCGGGGCAGCAAAATGCCGATTTTGCTGCTGATTCTGGGCGCTATCATCATGGCCGGGGCAATCGCGCTGCTGGTAATGGGAAATTACCTCCCGGCGGGCATCCTCGGTATGGTTTCCGTGCTTCTTCAGGCGCTCAGCCTCTTTGGAATGCAAAGGCTGAAAAAGCAGACCGACGCGCTGGAAAAGAAATACGGAACCTCCGACCCCGCCCACTGGACGGACTCCCTGCGGGAATATGAGACTGCCCTCCGGGCGTACAACGCCGCCCAGAAGGAATATCAGGACGCGCAGGGAGACGTGGAAGTGCGTCTGATGGTTATGCGCAAGCGCCGGGATTCCCTGTGCGGCGCCCAGGAGCCGGATGCTGTCATGGAATTCTGGCAGCAGATCACGAACAAATGGGAAGCCTACCACACCGCCCGGCGGGAAGCCCAGCGGGCGCAAAATCTGGTGGATACCCTCAGCGCCATGGCAAAGCCTGTCCGGCCTCCCGTTGGCGTGGATACCCTGACCCATTCCCCGGCGGACACGGCGCGGCTGCTGTCGGACTGCACTGAGGAGCAGCAGCGGCTGCAAAGCCGCATCAGCCAGTACAAGGGTCGGATGGAAGCGTTGGGCGACCGGGCGCAGCTGGAAAAGCAGCTGGCGTCGGTCAACGCCCGTCTTGCCCAGCTGGAAAAGACCTACACCGCCCTGACCATCGCGCAGGAAACGCTGGCGCAGGCGCGGTCGGAGTTGCAGCGGCGGTTCGCCCCCCGGATTTCCCAGCGGGCACAGACCTATCTTTCCGCCATGACCGGCGGGCGCTACCAGCGCCTTTCCATGGGTGAGGACTTCTCCCTCCAAGCCGGAACCGGTGACGAGGAAACCCTCCACGACGCCCTGTGGCGCAGCGACGGCACCATCGACCAGCTGTACCTCGCCCTCCGTCTGGCCGTGGCGGAGGAGCTGACCCCGGATTCCCCCCTGATTCTGGACGACGCGCTGGTGCGCTTCGACGATACCCGGATGCAGGCGGCGCTGGCCATTCTGGAAGACATGGCGAAAAGCCGTCAGGTCATTCTGTTCACCTGCCAGCAGCGGGAGGGAAATGCCGCAAACGTATAGATATTGTTCTGCAAACAGCGGAGAAAGCGCGGCTTTCTCCGCTGTTTTCGGAAAAATTCCCATGGCTTTCTGTTGCAAAACTTTTCCAGATTTTCTCAGTTTTGTCATAATTTTGTAATTTTTCCCTTGACAATGGGGGTTTACTATGTTAGACTATCTTCCGAAAGGTTTAATTCATTAAACTTTTGTATTTCCAGATACACCCAAAGGAGGTATTCTGATTGGAAGCGCCCAAAATCTTTGAAAGCGAATACCGCTTCTGCCTGATTCTGTGGGAGCATGAGCCGATCAACTCCACCCACCTGGTCGAGCTGTGCAAGGAGCAGCTGGGCTGGTCGAAGGCCACCACCTACACCGTCATCCGCCGTCTGTCGGAGCGGGGCGTGGTGAAGAACGAGAACGCTGTCGTCTCTTCTCTGATTTCCAAGGAACAGGCGCAGGCGTCCCGGCTGGACGAAATGGTGGAGGAAACCTTTCAAGGCTCCATGCCCGCCTTTATCGCCGCCTTCTCCCGGAGTAAGAAGCTCACCCGGGACGAGGTGGCACAGCTGAAAGCACTCATTGACAATTACGAGGAGGATCGAACATGAACACATTGTTCCGGAATATCCTGACTGCCAGCTTCCACGGCAGCATCGTCATTCTGGCCGTTATGCTGCTGCGGCTGGTGCTGAAGAAAACACCCCGAAAGTATATCTGCCTGCTCTGGCTGCTGGCGGGACTGCGGCTGCTGATGCCCTTCCAGATCCAAAGCGACCTGAGCTTGCAGCCCAGTGCCGACCCGGTGGCACAGGTGCAGCAGCAGATCAGCCGTTCCCAGACGTCCACCGCGCCGGAAGATTTCTCCCCGGCAGACGTGGAAGCCCCCGCGCAGACGCCCGAAGCGCTTCCGGACATTCAGGCCCCCGTTACCACCGTGATCAGCAGCACCCCCTCCCCCGCCCCGGAAACCGCGCCGGAACCGGATACGGGCTTTGATTTCCTGTCGGTTCTGCCATGGTTCTGGCTTGGCATTGCCTGCTGCTTCGGCATTTACAGTCTGTACACCTACCTGACCCTGAAGCTGAAGGTTCGGGAGGCCGTCAAGATCCCCGGCGGCTGGGAATGCGACCGCATCGAGACCGCTTTTATTCTGGGCTTCATCCGCCCGAATATCTACATCCCCATGGGCATGACCCCCGAGGAACAGCGTTACATTCTCGCCCACGAACGCACCCATCTGGACAAGGGCGACCACTGGTTCAAGATGGTGGGCTTTCTGGCGCTGGCGCTGCACTGGTTCAATCCGCTGGTGTGGGCGGCCTACATCCTGCTGTGCAAGGACATCGAGATCGCCTGCGACGAGCGGGTGGTGCAGTTCATGGAGCTGGACGAGCGGAAAGCCTACTCCGCCGCCCTGCTGAACTGCTCCACCAATCGGGCGCATTTCGCGGCCTGTCCCGTGGCCTTCGGCGAGGTGAGCGTCAAGGAGCGCATCAAGTCGGTGCTTTCCTATAAGAAGCCCGGCTTCTGGATCAGTCTGGTGGGCGTGATCGCCATCGTCTTCGTGGCGGTGTGCCTGGTGACCAGCCCCGCGAGAAAAGATGCGGCAGCCGCCGGGGATACCGAACCCACCGCTTCCTCTGACACCGTCACCGTCCACAACGTAGACGAGCTGCTGGCCGCCATCGCGCCGGACACCGTCATCCAACTGGAGCCGGGAACCTACAATCTGTCCGGCGCCAAAGGCTACGGCCTGCCCTCGGAAAACCCCTACTACGGGTGGACGGAAAAGTACGACGGCTTTGAGCTGATGCTGCAAAACGTGAAGAACCTGACCATCCGCGGCAGCGGCAAGGTGAACACGACTCTGGAATGCGACCCCCGGTCTGCCAGCGTCATCAATCTGAAAAATTGCGAAAATGTCACGCTGGAGGATTTCACCGCCGGTCACACCCTGGAACTGGGTCAGTGCAGCAGCGGCGTTATTTACCTGCAAAACTGCACCGGCGTGGGCATGAACCGTCTGGGCATCTACGGCTGCGGCATGATCGGATTGCAGGCGGCGGATTCCAAGGACATTTCCCTCGCGGACAGCGACGTGTACGACTGCTCCAGCAGCGCCGCCGAGATCATCAGCTGTGAGGACGTCACCATCTCCGGAACCCGCATTTACCGCATCGGCTCCGAGGAATACGGCGGATACACCTATTTTGATATTGGTTCCAGCCGGAATGTGACGGTGGAAAACTGCGAAATCAGCGACAGCAGCCTTATGTATCTGGCAATCGTTTCCGGAAGCACCGTTCAGATGAAGGGCAACCTGTTCTCCAACAACCGTACCCAGCTGGAAGCATTCAACTTCCAGTATGAGTACCACGAAGATACCCAGACGCCGGCAGACGAGTCGAGTATGGTTCTGGACGGCAACCGGTTTGAAAATTGCAGCGTCCGCCGCTGGTTTGGAGCCGACGGTACCGTCACGGACGGCGCAGGCAATCCTCTTACCGATGAGCAGATGAACAAGCTGTACTCCACAGGCGCGACGGAGCCGACCCAAGCGCAGCTGGAGATCCACGTTTCCACGGTGGATGAGCTGATCGCCGCCATCGGCCCCAATGTGGACATCGTGCTGGACGCAGAGCTTTACGACCTCAGCACCGCCACCGGCTACGGCACCTCCAAGGGCGATTATTACTACTGGCTGGACGAATTTGACGGCCCCCAGCTGGTCATCGACGGGGTGGACAATCTGACCATCCGCAGCAATGACGGCAGCGTAACGGGTCACACCATCGCCGCCATCCCCCGCTACGCCAACGTCCTGACCTTCCAGTCGTGCAGCTACATCACCCTCTCCGGCTTCACCGCCGGTCACACAAGGGAGCCCGGTTACTGCATCGGCGGCGTTCTGCGGTTCCAGTACAGCGACCACATCACCGTGGACAAATGCGGTCTCTACGGCTGCGGCATTCTGGGCGTAGACGCGGAATACTGCACCGATATACGGGTCGCCAACTGCGACATCTACGAGTGCAGCCAGGGCGGCGTCCAGTTCTGGAGCTCCGAGGGCATTGTAATGGAAAACAACACCCTGCGGGATCTGGGCGGCAGCGACATGATCTTCCACGACTGCAAGGATGTGACGGTGAACGGTGAAACCGTGATTCCCGCCAGTATGTTCTTCAGTCGGATCCTACAGTCGGAGGAACAGCAGGGCACAGAAGCGCTCAACGCCTTCGTTACGGAGTTTGCGTATGCCTATTTTTACGGAGATATGGATACGCTGCCCCGGTTGCTCTCCAAGGACTACACAGGCGGAGTGGAAGCCTATTCCGGCAATACAAACGACGTGATTGTGTGCTGGCATGAGGTCACGGTGGACATGTGGAAAGAGGCAGATGCCAACGGCACCTATGAATTTGCCTACCCCTACCGCGAGAACGTTGACAGCGAAATCGCCTATCTGACCATCGTCGTTGTCAGAGAAAACGACGCATGGAAGGTCAGCAGCTACTCTCTGGCCGAATAAAACAAAACCAGTCCCTCCGGCCACGCCGGAGGGACTGAGTCTACCGAAAAAATGTCTCCGGCACGCGGCTGGAGACATTTTTGTTTGATTACGCCTTTTCCAGAGCCAGGGTTCTGGTGGTCAGGTCGCAGACCTCACGGGGTCCAAAGTACTGAATGGCGCCGGGGTAGACATAGCAGGTCTCTGCCGCCCACTCGGCTCTGTGCTCGGCGAAGAACCGGAAGGGCTTGCCGTCCAGCTCCACCAGAGCCTTGCGGATAACGGGCTTGTCCTTGCCGTTTCTTCTCTCCATGTTCATCATCTTGGTGATGGGCATACCGCCTGCCACCCACTCCTCGGCGGGCTTGGACAGGTTGGAGACCTTGGACAGATAGCCGGTGTAGCCGTACTGGATCAGCATGAAGGCGTTGTAGCCCAGAGAGTAGCAGTAATCGGCGTCAAAGTTGGAGGGGAATGCGCAGCGGCCTTCGTAGCCCAGGAAGTGATGCTGGGTGGAGAACTTGCCGTTGTAAGTTCCGGCGGCCTTCCGGGCGGCCAGATTGTCTCTGACCAGAGCGGAGAACAGCTTCTCGGACTCGATGAGGGAGACCTGCACGTTGCCGTGGGGGTCGCGCTCCAGGAACAGCTGCTGCTGGATGCTCTGGGGCAGAATGGCGAACACGTCCATGGACTGCTTGGTGAGGCCATTCTTGATGAAGGCGTACTTCTCTTCCCAAGTGGGCAGGGCGTTGAACTGGGCGGTCTTCTCGCCAGCCAGCAGTTCGTTGATCTCCGCGATCAGCACGGAGAATTCGGGAACGAACTCCACGATACCCTCGGGGATGATGGCAACGCCGAAGTTCCAGCCCTTTGCCGCCCGGGTGGCCACGGAGTCGGCAATGTAGTCCGCGATCTGGGCAAGGGACATCTTCTTCTCAGCCACTTCCTCGCCGATCAGGCAGATGTTGGGCTGGGTTTCTAGGGCGCATTCCAGCGCCACGTGGGAAGCGGAACGACCCATGACCTTGACAAAGTGCCAATACTTCTTGGCAGAGTTGGCGTCACGCTCGATGTTGCCGATGATCTCGCTATAGGTCTTGGTGGCGGTGTCGAAGCCGAAGGAGCACTCGATGTCCTCGTTCTTCAGGTCGCCGTCGATGGTCTTGGGGCAGCCGATGACCTGAATGCCGCTGTTGTGGGCGGCAAAGTACTCGGCGAGAACCGCGGCGTTGGTGTTGGAGTCGTCGCCGCCGATGATGACGATGGCGGTGATGCCGTGCTTCTTGCAGACGCCCTCGGCAACGGCGAACTGCTCCTCGGTTTCCAGCTTGGTTCTGCCGGAGCCGATGATGTCAAATCCGCCGGTGTTGCGGTACTGGTTGATGTATTCGTCGTCGAAGACTACGTAGTTGTCCTCCAGCAGACCGCTGGGGCCGCCCTTGAAGCCGTAGAGGACGTTTTCCTTGTCGCAGGCCTTCAGCGCGTCGTACAGACCGCAGATGACGTTGTGGCCGCCGGGCGCCTGACCGCCGGAAAGAATCACGCCCACGACCTGCTTCTTGGCCTCAGAGGTGTTCTTACCCTTCTGGAAGGTGATCTCGTTTTTGCCGTAGGTATTGGGGAACAGCGCCTTGATCTTTTCCTGATCCGCGACGCTCTCGGTGGCGCCGCCGCTGCACACACAAATATCAGAAATCCCGTTTCTGAGCATACCCGGAAGCTTGGGACTGTACTGGTATCTTGCTACCTGGAGAGGGGACAGTTTCATGGATGTATACACTCCTTACTGAATTTTGTTCAAAGGAGATTATACTCTATTTTCCGCCAAACGTAAATAGCAAAATTCTGATTTTTTCCCGGGAGAACTTTCAGGATTCCGGTTTTCCTTTCAAATCGGCACTGACGGCACCGCCGGGGGGCGTTTTTCTGGTGAAAATGAACATTTTGCCGGGACGGAAGTATCAAAATATTTATATTGAAAAACCCGAAAAATATGCTATAATGTCAGCGGAATAAAAGCGGGTCATGACCCGCAGTTTAAGAAAGGATGATTCCAAATGGCTCTTGTAACCACAACTGAGATGTTCAAGAAGGCTTACGACGGCGGCTACGCCATCGGCGCTTTCAACGTCAACAACATGGAAATCGTTCAGGGCATCACCGAGGCCTGCCGCGAGGAGAAGGCTCCCGTTATCCTGCAGGTCTCCAAGGGCGCACGCGCCTACGCCAACCACACCTACCTGGTAAAGCTGGTGGAGGCTGCTGTCATCGAGTGCCCCGAGATCCCCATCGCCCTGCATCTGGATCACGGCCCCGACTTCGAGACCTGCAAGGCCTGCATCGACGGCGGCTTCACCTCCGTCATGATCGACGCCTCCTCCAAGCCCTTCGCCGAGAACATCGAGATCACCCGCAAGGTCGTTGAGTATGCTCATGACCACGGTGTCGTCGTTGAGGCTGAGCTGGGCACTCTGGCCGGCATCGAGGACGAAGTCAAGGTCGCTGCTCACGCCGCCTCCTACACCCGTCCCGAGGAAGTGGAAGAGTTCGTGACCAAGACCGGCTGCGATTCTCTGGCCATCGCCATCGGCACCAGCCACGGCGCTTACAAGTTCACCGCTGCCCAGTGCACCCGCAACGAGCAGGGCATTCTGGTTCCGCCTCCCCTGCGCTTCGACGTTCTGGAGGAAGTCTCCCGCCGTCTGCCCGGCTTCCCCATCGTTCTGCACGGTTCTTCTTCCGTTCCTCAGAACTACGTGAAGATGATCAACGAGAACGGCGGCAAGATGCCCGACGCCGTGGGTATCCCCGAAGAGCAGCTGCGTCACGCTGCCGAGCTGTCCGTCTGCAAGATCAACATCGACTCCGACCTGCGTCTTGCCATGACCGGCACCATCCGTCAGTTCTTCAACGAGCATCCCGACAAGTTTGACCCCCGCGAGTACCTGAAGCCCGCCCGTGCCAACATCAAGGAATTGGTTCGCCACAAACTGGTGGACGTTCTGGGCTGCGCCGGCAAGGCCTGATCGTCAATACCCATTTGATTGGCTCCCGAACATTCGGGAGCCAATTTTTACTGTGCGGACGCCCCCCTTGCCTCTCCCTCTGGGAGAGGTGGCCGAGCAGCGAGGACGGAGAGTAAACTGTACCCATAAAAATGGACACGGAGGGTGAGGGGTATCCCTGAAAAGTGGACATCCCTCAGAGGGGAAAACCCCAATTCGTGGACAGTATCATGAGGTTGCAGGATATAGAAGACGCCCCCCGTTTTGGCAGGATTTCCGGTAAAAGTGCCGCCTTAACCGCCTCGATTTATTTCTTAAGATTCTGTAACTTCTCCAAAAATCGGCAGCATTTTTCATTGACTTTATGCGCAGGTTATACTATAATTCTACCAGAAAGGTAATGGAGGCGTTACTGTAACAAGTGGTCTGTGCCTCTGGCGCGGACCTGAAATGAAAGGAGAGTATTTCATTATGAACAACGCTAGTTTGCGCAGAATTTTCAGCCTGCTGTTGGCCGTGATGATGGTCTGCGCCCTTCTGCCGACGGCTGCGTTCGCGGAGGATATTGCGGAACCGCAGGACGGGAATGGCGGCGTAGCTGCTTATGCCAATAGCAGTGTGCCGCTTACGCTGAATATTTCCAGCTACAGCGCACCGTTTTATAACCCCACAAAAGGAACGCATGACGTAGGCTCATTTAAGTTTTTCAAATACATAAACAGGAGCGATGTCGGCAGCGATAACCCCAAAGACTGCTCCGCGACTGCGCATTTCGTAGGGAGTAACGAGACCGGCTGGCAGCTGTATGTCAAATTGAAAATTGACAATTACGAAGCACACCTCCCGCAGAATGCATGGATCTACAACAAAGATATGTCGGCAGCGACAGGCACTGTCACGTTTGGTCTTTCTTTTAACACAGCTGGCGGCACCTCCACATATGTCCATATAAGTGGCGGCAAAGACCTGCCCACGCCTCCCCAGCCTGACAAGCCCACCAAGCCCACGGCTGAAGACGTCAAGGCTCTGCTGGGCAATGAGGTAGTGAAAATTTTCTGCGGCACCGCCGGTTCTGGTGTCCACCCCGCTGCTGCATACCCCCTCAAGGATGGTTCCTTCACCGTGGGCGACGTTAATAGCAGCGGTGACATTCCCACGTGTGATATTACCGTGAACGCACAGCCGTATGTGGAGGACTACAATACGAAATATACTGGGCATACGCTCTCCACCGCCGATCGCACTCCGAAGGTCATCACTCTGAAATACGACAGCAGCACGAAGACCTGGTCTCCTAAGACTCCCCTCCCCATTATTTTCAACGTTGTGTGCGACACCGCTCCCTCCGTGCCTGAGCAGGCCACGAAGGACGATGTCCTCGGCGCAAATATCAAGGTAACGATCGTATGTGACAATACAGACGTTAATCACGGGAGTAAGGATTTCGACCTGATCGAGGATGCTATCAAAGAAATCAGCGCACCTCGTCAATCCAGCGTTGGTACATATATCTGCGATGTTACCATCAGCTCGGAAAGTTATGTGCCGCAGTTCGACCAGGATAAGAAGGCAACGCATACCCCTCCTGCGGCTACCAAGAAAATCACGCTGAGTTATGTCGATGGCAAGTGGATTGCGCCGTCCATTGATACTGCTTATCCTCATGTCAATTTCACGGTTCGCTGTGGCACAAAACCCGTTGCTCCCAACCACGACGAGCTTAGCAAGCTGATCGGCGGCATCACTATCAACTGCACCAACGACGCGGCCACTCATGACCCCAAGAGCAAGGGCTACGCCCTGATCGCCGATTCCTACACCACCAGCGGTGTCGAAGGCGACGCCGAGAATGGCTACACCTACACCGTTACCATCAAGTCCGAGAAGTACGTAAATCAGTTCGATACCGATACCGGCTCGGCTCACACCCCCAAGGACGGCGAAGCCACCGTTGTGCTGGAATACAAGGATAAGGCATGGGCTGTGAAGCGCGGCGCCCCCGTTTCCTTCAACGTTGCGTGCGTGACCGAGATCGTTCCGCCCGAAAAGCCCGTCCCCGCTGATCTAGGCAGCTTCATAAAAGTGATCTGCACGACGAAGAAAGACGTTCACGGCACCGCGATCTACCCTCTGCACGAAGGCAGGTATGCGATCGGTGAAGTTGAAGGCAATGCCAAGGACGGCTACACCTGCACCATCACCATCGAGGCAGCCGGATATGTTGCTACATACAGCAACGCCAAGGGCGAGGAGCACACCCTCGTCCACGAAAACGACGCGAGCAAGACCGTTACTCTGACGTGGGACAGTGAAGCCAAGGACTGGAGCAGACCGGACGATGTCACCTTCGAGGTCAAGTGCGAGACCGAGATCGTCCCGCCCACAGCACCCACCTTTGAACAGCTCCCGAAGATCTCCGTGATCGTGGACTGCGGCACCACTGGCGAACATAAGGACGCGACCTTGCCTCTGATGAAGGACTCCTATGAGGTCAGCAAGGTCGAGCTCAAGAACGATGTATACACCTGCATCCTCACCGTCAAGGCAGGGAAGTATGTCGATGAGTATAGCGGCACCATGTATCGCGTAGGCAAGCATGAGCTGGATGACGATGCCACCAAGGACATCGTGCTCACTTGGAATGGCCAGAAGTGGACTGCCGAAAAGGACAGTGTCACCTTCAAGGTCAAGTGTACGCTTTACACCGTTATCTACACCGACGGCGTGAAGAACAAGGTGATCTTCAAGGATGAAGTTCACAAGGATCTGGCCTACGGCTCCGACACGCCCAAGTTCACCGGCGGCACTCCCAAGCGCACCGGCTACACCTTCACTGGCTGGTCTCCCAAGGTCACCGACACCGTGACCGGAGATGTCACCTACAAGGCCCAGTGGAAGTCCAACTCCGGCAAGGACAACGTTCCCAAGACCGGCAGCGGTGAGATCGCCATGATTCTGGGCAGCGTTCTGATGTTCTCCTTCTGCGGCGCGGCTGCTGTCTGCGTCTACGACCGCAAGAGAAGACAGAGTTAAGAAAACAACGTAAACTGTTGAACGAGGGCGGTGGCGGAGATTCCGTCGCCGCCCTTTTCCGGCGGATGCCCTGGAGCATCCCATATTGAGAGGAAAGAAACATGGCAAACAGGCAAGGCAAATTCCAGACCCCCCGCACCCCCGTCCCGCCCCGCCGCAATGACGCCGGGCAGCGCAGACGGAGAAGAAGAGGACCCAATCCCCTTTTCATCATCCTCGTGGCAGTGTTCTGCGTCGCGCTGATCGCGGTGGCTGCCATCCTGATCCATATGGGCAAAGCCCGCAGTGATTTCCGCAAGCTCTCCGAAATGGTGGAGGAAAACGCCACGGCCACCGCTGCCCCCGTGGAGACCACGCCGCCGGAGACCCGGTCCACCGGGCCGACCACGGAAACCACCGTCCCCACGGAGCCTGAGCCGACGGAGCCGGTGATGCTGGCGAAATACGCCCCCCTGTATGAGCAGAACCACGATCTGTTTGGCTGGCTGCGCATCGACGGCACCGTCATCGACTACCCGGTGATGCACACCCCCACCGATCCGGAAAAATATCTGCACACGAATTTTAAGCGGGAGTACAGCTTCGGCGGCATTCCCTTCATCGACGCCAACTGCTCCGCCGACAGCGACAATCTGCTGATCTACGGCCACAACATGCTGGACGGCAGCATGTTCCGCTCCCTGCCCAAGTATGAGAGCAAATCCTACTGGCAGGCGCACCCCACCATCCACTTTGACACCCTCTACGAGGAGGGCGAGTACGAGGTGCTTGCGGCCTTCTATGACCGGGTCTATTACACCTACGAGAACTGCTTCAAGTTCTATCAGTTCATCGACGCGGCGGACGAGGCGGACTTCAACAACGCCATCTCGAATTTCCGCTCCAAGGCGCTCTACGACACCGGCGTCACCGCGGCCTACGGCGACAAGCTCATCACTCTGGTGACCTGCGCCTACCATGTAGAGGACGGCCGCTTCGTCGTCGTCGCCCGAAAAAAGTGACCGTCATTCCATCCCCGCATATAACAGGGCTGTCTCATGGAGACAGCCCTGTTTTTTTGCCAATTGCAGAAAATCGACGTCTTTTTCCATTGACTTTTGGTGTGATATTGCGTATAATTCAGGCATAAAGGTAATGATGGCATTACCGTGCAGACGGTCTGTGCCTCCGGCATGGATCACCAAATGAAAGGAGAGTATTTCAAGATGAAAAACCATGGTTTGCGCAGAATTTTCAGTCTGTTTCTGGCACTGTTCATGGTCTTCACACTTCTGCCCACGACTGCGTTGGCAGAGGATACGACGGGGGCTGACGAAACCCCGCCCAAGACCGTCGTAGTGGACGAGGGCGAGAAGAAGACCGACCCCCCCCGCGCAGGAGCAGCCTAAGAACGAGAATCCCCCTGCACCGGAAGAGCCGAAAACATTCACCGTTACATACACTGACGGCGCAGACGGCGCAGTATTTCCCAATCAGGTCAGCAACCTGCCGGCTGGTACCGCGACCCCCGCTTTCAGCGGCACCCCTGCTAGGGAAGGCTATACCTTCGCCGGCTGGAATCCCGCCGTTGCGGAAACCGTGACTGCGAATGTCACCTATGTTGCCCAATGGGAGGCGGGCAAGGCCAGTGCAAGAAGAGTGACCTTGCCGACGATTCCCGGACCCGATGTAGATCCCGCCGCTTTGGACACCGGGCATAAGATCGATGTCCGATTCACCGTCCTGTATGTGGGTGATGAATTCAACATTGGCTACAATTACGGTTCTTCCGAAAAGACCCAGTTTGTTTGCCAGTACAAGACGAATCACTCCGACACCGCATATAACAACCACACGATCGCGATTTCTGATATCAAGGCTGCCGCAGGCCGCGCTTCTGTCAACAGCGGTTACCAGATCGTCGGTTGGTCGAAAGAATCCAACGCGAATCCCACAACGTGGTCGCTTAACAAGAGCGGTACGACCGCCTGCAATAAGGGCACTACGATTTATCTCGTAGCGAAGAATCCCAATCCCACCACGAAATATACATACACGCTGAACTATGATGCCAATGGCGGCACCGGCGCGCCCAGTGCTGATTCGTGGTCTACAACAGATGCATCTATCAGATACCACTCCTTTACAGTGAAGAATACCGTCCCCACCCGGGAAGGCTATGTCTTTAAGGGCTGGAAGGCCAAGGACGGGGCTGATACGATCTACGCTGGTGGTGCGCTGTGTTCCGTATCCCAGCAAGGCAATGATGTCGTCAAGAATGGCAACACTTGGACCAGAACGCTGTATGCCGTCTGGGAGGAAGCAGTCCCCTCCAAGCCCGAGTGGAGCGATATCCGGCGTGAAATGCAGAAGGTCAGTGTGCACGTGACATGTATCAATCCCGACGTCAACCACACCGAAAAGACATATTCCTATAAAGAAAGTAACGACGACACAATCGGCTCTGTTCAGGACAGCGCAGGTTCGTACACCTGCACCGTTACCGTTCATCTGGGTAGGTATCGACTCCAATACAACCAAGATTTTAATCGTGAACACGAGTTTGCAAGTTCTTTAACAGCCGACGTTGTGCTACAGTACAACGGCACAGGTTGGGTGATTGCTTCTGCCCTCCCCCTTGAACTCAAGCTTACGTGCGGCTCAGCGCCCACGCCCAACCCTCCCGGTTCAGATGTCCTGAACAGCCTGAAGGTACTTGTAAAGTGCGACTCGAAAACATATCATTTCGAGAAACCCTATAAGATGGACGACGGAGATTACAGACTTGAGAAGGTTGACGACAACACCTACACCGTCATCGTCTTAGCGGATAAGTATGTGGAAAAGTACAATGCCGTCTATCCGGGACATACGCTTTTTGACAACAACACCAAGACCATCAAGCTGGTGTACAGGTATGGCGCATGGACTGTAGTGGGAAGCAATGGCGTTACCTTCAACGTTAGCTGCGAACAAAAGTACACCGTCACCTACACCGACGGTGTGGATGGTGAGGTCATCTTTGCGGATCAGGTCTCTTATAAGAAACCCGGTGAGAAGACTCCCAAGTTCCGTGGCACCCCCACCCGCACCGGCTATAAATTCATCGGATGGGAACCCGCCGTTGTCGGCACTGTGACCGCCAATGCCACCTATACCGCTCAGTGGGTAAGCATTTCCGATTTAGATCCGGCGCCGGAGCTGGTGAGCAGCCTGTATATGAATTTCCAGTGTACCAACGAGAATGCTTCCCACGATCACCGCAGCGAGATGATTGCTATAGGGTACGGTATAGGCGCCGGTGGTGTGATCGTTACCGACGCAGCCGGGAACCCCGTATACAATAAGGACGGAAACATTACGGCCGTCATCACTTTCTATCAGGATTCCGGATTCCTAAATGAATACAATAAGAGAACCGGTGTCGCCCACAGGTATGCCGATTACGAACCAAAAACGAAGTCTGTTGACGGCGTACTCATTGGTGAAGTGTTCCACATGTATAAGAAGGATTACCCGGTTGTTTTTGACGTTGTTTGCGGTTCTCTGTACACCGTAACCTACAAAGACGGCACAAATGGGACAGTTTTTGCAGACGATGTTCACTCTAACCTGAACGCCAACGCTGCAACCCCCGCTTTTGTCGGCGGCACCCCCACCCGCCCCGGCTATGTCTTCACCGGCTGGAATCCTGCTGTCGCTGCAACCGTAACAGGAAATGCCACCTACGCTGCCGTGTGGGAGGAGGCAGCTCCCCCCAAGCCCGACAAGCCCACCCCGCCCACCGATGAAATTGGAGGGGCAACGGTAGCGGTTAAATGTATCACCGGCCATGGCGATTTGTCTTGGAAAATTGGCTCCAGCACGTTCACAGTCGGTGAAGTGACCGGCGATGATACCACCGGATATACCTGCACCGTCACCGTCCAGGCTGAAGTATACGTTAATGCGTTCAATAGCAATAAGAAAGCGAATGGCGTAAAACACACTCTGGCGGATGACGCCGAGAAGACCTTTACGATGACGTATGTGAACGGAGCATGGACTGGACCCACCAACCCCGCCGTAACATTCGAGGTCAAGTGCGAAGAAGAACTGGTTCCCGTCCACCTTGTGATTTATCGCAACGGCGACACCTCGAAGGCTTATAAGGACGTCGCGCTCGAAAGCCAGCCGAAGGGGCATGTCATTGACCTGTCCACGATCGACATTGCCGACTATTACACCGGGAACTACGAGTTCTACGGCTGGTACGACGACGGCCTGTTTAATATCTACAAGAGCGACCCCGCTAATCCCCCTGCCGGTCTGAAGGAGAAAACCGTCAACGGGTGGACGAATTTGAAGTGCATGGTCTATGACAAGTACCAGGTCGTTTACTTCCAGAGTGAGGAAGCCTTGAGAGACTTCCAGAATGACCACAGCAAGACCGAAGGTCGGCTGTACAGCACCACTGCGCCCTTTGGTTCGACCCTTCCCACCGCGGACGCTCCCACCCCGACCCGCACCGGCTACACCTTCAAGTTCTGGAGCCGTGAGGGTCAGAACGGCGACGTGACCGGCCAGACCGTGAACGGCTGGACGAATCTGTACGCCGTTTGGGAAAAGAACACCTACACCGTGACCTACACCGACGGTGTGAACGGTGAGGCATTCCCGAATAAGACTTATCCGGCAAAGTACGAGGATGCCACCCCCGCTTTCGAGGGCACTCCCGCCCGTAAGGGCTTTGTGTTCGACGGCTGGAACCCCGAGGTCGCCGAGACCGTGACCGATAATGCCACTTATACCGCTCAGTGGAAGCCCGTACAGCCCGACAAGAAGGCAATCGAAGGTGCGATCGGCAGAGGCGTGGCGGTTGTCTGCGATAACCAGAACGTCAACCACGGCGAAAAGAAGTATAAGCCGACGCTGGGCGAGTACACCGTCAGCAATGTCATGGGCACCGCCGCCGATGGCTACACCTGCACCGTTACCGTCAGGGCAGCCAAGTTCATCGAGAAGTACAGCTCTGATATGAGCGACGCGGTTCATACGCTGATTGCCGGTGAACCCGCCGAAAAGACCATTGAACTGAAGTGGAATGGCGAAAAGTGGGTCGCTGAGACCGAACTGCCTGTCACCTTCCATACCCTGTGCCCCCCCGAGCAGCCCAGCAAGAAGGACATTGAGGGTGCGATCGGCAGAGGCGTAAAGATCGTCTGCGATAACCAGAACGTCAACCACTGGGGCAAGGATTACAAGCCGACGCAGGGTGAGTACACCGTCAGCGACGTCACCGGTACCGCCTCCGAGGGCTATACCTGCACCATCACTGTCAAGGCAGCCAAGATCATCGAGAAGTACAGCTCCGATATGGGCAAGACCCATGCGCTGATCGTCGGCGAGCAGCCTGAGAAGACCGTCGAGCTGAAGTGGAATGGCGAAAAGTGGGTCGCGAAGACCGAACTGCCCATCACCTTCCACGTCGAGTGCCCCCCCGAAAAGCCCACCTACGATGAACTGAAGGGGCTGGGCATCAACGCGAAGGTGGACTGCACGACCACCACCGCGCACAACGGCAAGTCCTACACGCTCATCGAAGACACTTACAACGTCTCCGACCCCGAGCGCAAGGGAACTGCGTACACCTGCATCCTCACCGTAAACGCAAAGGATTACGTTGCCAAGTACAACGCAGAAGAGAATGTTGGCCCCCACACCCTTGATGACCGTGACAGCAAGACCATCGAGCTGACCTGGAACGGTGAGAAGTGGACGGCTGCGGAGACCAGCGTCACCTTCAACGTCAAGTGCGAGCTTCTCATCGTTACCTACACCGACGGTGTGAAGGGCGAAGAAGTCTTCGAGGATGTCGTCTACAAAGACATCCCCTACGGCACCAGCACCCCCGCCTTCGGCACGAAGGATCCCACTCGTAAGGGCTACAAGTTCATCGGTTGGGAACCCGAAGTCGCCGAGACCGTGACCAAGAACGTGACCTACACCGCCAAGTGGGAAGAGCTCTACACCGTTACCTACACCGACGGCGTGAAGGGCAAGGCGTTCGAGGATCAGGTCTTTACAGATCTCGAGTCTGGCACCAAGACCCCCGAGTTTAATGGTACTCCCACCCGTAAGGGCTACAAGTTCCTCGGCTGGGAACCCGTAGTTGCCGACACCGTGACCGAGAACGTGACCTACACCGCCCAGTGGGAAGAACTCTACACCGTTACCTACACCGACGGCGTGAAGGGCAAGGCGTTCAAGGATCAGGTCTACAGCGATCTTGAGTCTGGCACCGCTACCCCCAAGTTCGATGGCAAGCCCACCCGTAAGGGCTACACCTTCACCGGTTGGTCCCCCAAGGTCACTGACACCGTGACCAAGGACGTGACCTACGTCGCTCAGTGGAAGTCCACGAAGAACGGTAAGGACAACGTTCCCAAGACCGGCGACAGCGAGATCGTCATGGTTCTTGGCAGCGTGCTGCTGTTCTCCTTCTGCGGCGCGGCTGCTGTAAGCGTCTACGACCGCAAGAGAAAACATTTCTAAAATACGCAAGGGAGGCGACGGATTTCCGTCGCCTCCCATTTTTTGCCCCCATAACGCGGCTGCCCCCACTCCGGCATTGACTTTTTCTGCCTGATGAACTATATTATACGTGCATTTATATGAAGAAAAGGTGATAACGATGTACATAGATGATTATAAGCGCTGGCTGAGCGCTGATCTGGAAGACCCCGCCCTCACCGACGAACTGAGGAAAATCGAGGGACAGGACAATGAGATCAAGGAGCGCTTTGCTGTGGCGCTGAAATTCGGCACCGCCGGTCTGCGGGGCATTCTGGGCGCGGGCAGCAACCGGATGAATATTTACGTTGTCCGGCAGGCCACCCAGGGACTGGCGAACTGGGTCAAGACCCAGGGCGGCAGCCAGCTGGTCGCCATTTCCTATGACAGCCGCATCAATTCCGACGTGTTCGCCAGAAACGCTGCCTGCGTTCTGGCCGCCAACGGCATTCGGGTGCGGATTTACGACGCGCTGATGCCCGTCCCCGCCCTGTCCTTTGCCACCCGGTACTACAAGGCAAACGCCGGCATCATGATCACCGCCTCCCACAACCCCGCCAAATACAACGGCTACAAAGCCTACGGCCCCGACGGCTGCCAGATGACGGACGATGCCGCCGCCGTGGTGTACGCGGAGATTCAGAAAACCGATATCCTCACCGGCGCGAAGATGATGGCCTTTGAAGACGGCGTCGCCCAGGGGCTGATCGAATACGTGGGCGAGGACTGCAAGGAGGCGCTGTACAGCGCCATCAAAGCCTGCGCCGTCCGCCCCGGCATCTGCAAAACCGCCGGACTGAAGCTGGTGTACTCCCCCCTGAACGGCTCCGGTCTGGTGCCGGTCACCCGGGTGCTTCATGACATCGGCATTGACGACATCACCATTGTCCCCGAGCAGCAGTACCCAGACGGCAACTTCCCCACCTGCCCCTATCCCAACCCGGAGATTTTCGAAGCTCTGCGGCTGGGTCTGGAGCTGGCCGAGAAGACCGGCGCCGATCTGATGCTGGCCACCGACCCCGACGCCGACCGGGTTGGCATTGCCATCCGCTGCCCCGACGGCTCCTACGAGCTGGTCTCCGGCAACGAGGTGGGCGTGCTGCTGCTGGACTACATCTGTCAGGGCCGCATTGAAAAAGGCACCATGCCCAAGCTCCCCGTGGCGGTAAAGTCTCTGGTCTCCACCCCCCTCGCGGACATCGTGGCCGCGGATTACGGCGTGGAAATGCGCAACGTTCTCACCGGCTTCAAGTGGATCGGCGACCAGATCGCCAAGCTGGAGGCCGCCGGCGAGGTGGATCGCTTCATTCTGGGCTTCGAGGAATCCTACGGCTACCTTGCAGGCCCTTACGTCCGGGACAAGGACGCCATCATTGGCTCCATGCTGATCTGTGAAATGGCGGCCTACTACCGTTCCATCGGCTCGTCCATCAAGGCGCGGCTGGAAGCCGTTTACGCAAAATACGGCCGGTATCTGAACAAGGTGAACTCCTTTGAGTTCCCCGGCCTGTCCGGCATGGACAAGATGGCCGGTATCATGGCCTCCCTGCGGGAGAAGCCCCCTGTAGAGATTGGCGGCTACAAGGTGACCAAAATCACCGACTACCAGAACACCGCCCAGACCGGCCTGCCCGCCGCCAATGTGCTGGCATACAAGCTGGAAGGCGGCGCGACGGTCATCGTCCGCCCCTCCGGCACCGAGCCGAAGATCAAGACCTATTTCACCACTCTTGGCAAAGATCTGGCGGAAGCCGAAGCACAGGAAAAGGTTCTCGCCGACGCTTTGAAGCCTATTCTCGCGTAATTCCGTGCAAAAAAGGCAAGCCGAAAAACGGCTTGCCTTTTTTGAACATTGTACATTACTCGATGATCTGGATCCAGCCTTTGGGGGCTTCCAGACGACCCATCTGGATGCCGGTGAGGGTATCGTAAAGCTTCTGGATGGTGGGGCCCATACCCACGTAGTGGATTTCCTTGCCGTGATCCACAATGGTGCCCACAGGGGAGATGACCGCCGCCGTGCCGCACAGGCCGCACTCGGCAAATTCGCCGATCTCCGCCAGCGCCACGGGGCGCTCCTCCACCTCCATGCCGAGATAATCCTTCGCCACCTGCAGCAGGCTGCGCCGGGTGATGGAGGGGAGAATGGTGCCGGACTTGGGGGTGACCAGCTTGCCGTCCTTGGTGACGAAAATCACGTTGGCGCCGCCGGTCTCCTCGATGTGGGTGCGGGTAGCGGAATCCACGTAGACGTTCTCGTCGTAGCCTTTCTCATGGGCGTCCACAATGTTGTAAAGGCTCATGGCGTAGTTCAGACCGGCCTTGACGTCGCCGGTGCCCTTGGGCGCTGCCCGGTCAAGATCGGAGATGCGCAGCTTCAGGGGCTTGATGCCGCCCTTGAAATAGGGGCCGACCGGGGTGACGAACACCCGGAACTGATACTCCGTCGCTGGCTTGACGCCGATGATGGCGTCGCTGCCGAACATGAACGGACGGACGTACAGCGTCGCGCCGGAGCCGTATGGCGGCACCCACTGGGAGTTTGCGCGGACGGTCTCCACTACGGCCTGCACGAACCTGTCCTCGGGGAACACGGGCATTTTCAGGCGGCGGCAGGAACTGGCCATCCGCTGGGCGTTCAGGTCAGGGCGGAAGCAGACGACGCGTCCATCCTCGGTGGTGTAGGCTTTCAGCCCCTCAAAGCAGGTCTGGGCGTATTGCAGAACGCAGGCGCACTCACTCATGGTAATGGTGGCCTGATCGGTCAGGCAGCCGTCGTCCCACTGGCCGTTTCGGAAATTGGAGACATAGCGCATGTCGGTCTGGACGTAGCCAAATCCCAGATTGCCCCAGTCAATATCTTTTCTTTCCATTGTAAACACCTCTCTGAAATTTTATTTCCCAATTCTAGCACCGCAGGAGGCGCAAGTCAAGCATTTGGCGCGGAAAAAAGTATCTCATACAGGGACATTTGTCTTTTTCAGAGGAACCTACAAAAACCGCCCCTTCTTCCCCCCTTTTTCCTGCGAAAAACTCCAAAAGGGTCTTGTATTCAATATGGTAAAGTGGTAAAGTATAGGAAAGCACCCCAGAAGAAAGGACTCCGTGTTATGGATATCGTTCGACATCCCGGTGAAGATCTGTTTTTCGAGGCCATTCTGTCCCTGCGGACGGTGGAGGACTGCCGCCTGTTTTTTGAGGACGTGGCCACCATCAAGGAATTGCAGGCCATGTCCCAGCGGTTCCGGGTCGCCTGCCTGCTGGACAGCGGCGAAAACTATATCGAAGTCTCGGAATCCACCGGTGCCAGCTCGGCCACCATCAGCCGGGTCAACCGGTGCCTCGTATATGGCGGCGGCTACCGGACGGCGCTGGACAGGCTCAAGGAATCGGGAGTCCTCCCGGAAGGCGAAGAAAAATAAAACAGGGTACACCCCTTGGCTCTCCCTCTGGGAGAGCTGTCACCGAAGGTGACTGAGAGGGCTTTTTCCCTGTTTTCCCTCTCCGTCTTCGCTTCGCTCAACCGCCTCTCCCAGGAAGAGACAAGGGGGCAGTTCAATCGCGCCCCTATGCCCAAAAGCCCCGCCGTTTTCGGGTGTATCCATGTCCATTTTTCCCAATTGACAACCACTCCTGCCCATGCTATAATTTAACGGATAAGTTCAGCGGCTCATCCCGCCCGTCTTGCCGCTTTTCCGGCAGGGCGTTTTGCTATGCAAAAGCATAGCAAAATAAGAAATGTGCCATTTCCTCGCCCCTGCGGGGCAACCGGAAATGATGCACAAAAAACTTCATGCACCGGCATTTGCGCATTTTCGTGGTGCGGTGTTCATGCATGAAGTTTTTTACAGAAAGGAGATCAGCATGACGGATATGACGAAAGCCAAGGTTTACGCTGCTTCTTTGGGGTCCGTATTTTCCGAAGGGGTTTGTTCCTCCCTTTCCGCCCCCGGTCTTTCCGGGTTCGATTCTTCTGAATATGTTATTTTTCCCGGCTTTTGTGACGTGCATGTGCATTTCAGAGAGCCGGGTTTTTCTTATAAGGAGACCATCGCCACAGGCAGCCGGGCAGCCGCCCGGGGCGGCTATACCGCGGTCTGCACCATGCCCAACCTGAACCCGGTGCCGGACAGCGTGGAGAATCTGAGAGTTCAGCGCCGTCTCATCGAGGAAACCGCCTGCATCCACGTCTACCCCTACGGTGCCATCACAGTCTGCGAACAGGGCGAAGCGCTTTCCGACCTGGAGGGCATGGCGCCCGACGTAGTGGGGTTTTCCGACGACGGCCGGGGCGTGCAGAGTGACGACCTGATGCGGCAGGCCATGCTTCGTGCAAAAGCCCTTGGAAAGCCCATTGTCGCCCACTGCGAGGTCAACTCGCTCTTGCGGGGCGGGTACATCCACGACGGTGATTATGCCAAAGCCCATGGCCATCGGGGCATCTGCTCCGAAAGCGAATGGGGGCAAATTGCCCGGGACTTGCAGCTGGTAAAAGAAACCGGCTGCGCCTACCACGTCTGCCACGTCTCCGCCAAGGAAAGCGTGGCGCTCATCCGCAAGGCCAAGGCCGAGGGGCTGGACGTGACCTGCGAGACCGGCCCCCACTATCTGGTGATGGACGACAGCGACCTGCAGGAGGACGGCCGTTTCAAAATGAACCCGCCCCTGCGAGGAAAGGAAGACCGGGAGGCCCTGATTCGTGGAATTCTGGACGGCACCATCGACATGATCGCCACCGACCACGCCCCCCACTCCGCCGAGGAAAAATCCCGAGGGCTGGAAAAAAGCGCCTTCGGCATTGTGGGCATTGAGACCGCTTTCCCGATTTTGTATACCTGTCTGGTAAAACCGGGCATTCTAAGCCTGAACAAACTATTGGAGCTTTTGTGCGTCAATCCCCGCAGACGCTTCGGTCTTCCTCTGGGGACAGACTACAGCATCTGGGACTTGAACGCCGCATACGCCATCGACCCGAAGGACTTTCTTTCCAAGGGCAGAGCCACGCCCTTCGCGGGCTGGCAGGTCAATGGAAAGTGCATCGCCACCATCTGTGACGGAAAGCTGGTATACGCCGCTCCGGAAACCCATACCGCCAAATAACGAGAGGAGAAACACCATGGCAAAAAGAACCGACATCAAGAAAATTCTCATCATTGGCTCCGGCCCCATCGTCATCGGTCAGGCTGCTGAGTTTGACTACGCCGGGACGCAGGCCTGTCTTGCTCTGAAAGAAGAGGGCTACGAGGTGGTGCTGTGCAACTCCAACCCCGCCACCATCATGACCGACACCATCATCGCCGACAAGGTCTACATGGAGCCGCTGACGCTGGAATATATCGCCAAGATCATCCGCTACGAGCGTCCCGACGCCATCATCCCCGGCATCGGCGGTCAGACAGGTCTGAATCTGGCCATGCAGCTGGAAAAGAAGGGCATTTTGCGGGAATGCCGGGTCAGGCTGCTGGGCACCTCCAGCGAGTCCATCGAGCGTGCCGAGGATCGGGAGCTTTTCAAGGAGCTGTGCCAGTCCATCGGCGAGCCGGTCATCCCTTCCGAAATTTCCTACTCTCTGGAGGAAGCCAAGGAGGCCGCCAAGCGCATCGGCTATCCTGTGGTGCTTCGTCCCGCCTTTACTCTCGGCGGCACCGGCGGCGGCTTTGCTTACAATGAGGACGAGCTGGTGGAAATCGGTCTCAACGCCTTCGCCCTCTCCCCTGTCCATCAGGTTCTGGTGGAAAAGTCCGTCAAGGGCTACAAGGAGATCGAATTCGAGGTCATGCGGGACTCCAATGACCACGCCATCACCATCTGCGGCATGGAGAACATCGACCCCGTGGGCGTCCACACCGGTGACAGCATGGTGGTCGCCCCCATCATGACCCTCAGCGACCACGACATGAAGATGCTCAACGACTCCGCCATCAAAATCATCCGGGCGCTGAAGGTGGAGGGCGGCTGCAACGTCCAGTTTGCTCTCGACCCCAATTCCTCCAAATACTATCTCATTGAGGTCAACCCCCGTGTCTCCCGTTCCTCCGCGCTGGCCTCCAAGGCCTCCGGCTACCCCATTGCCCGGGTCACCGCGAAAATCGCCGTGGGCATGGCGCTGGAGGACATCAAAATCGCCAACACCAACGCCGCCTTTGAGCCGAAGCTGGACTACGTCATCACCAAGCTGCCCCGGTTCCCCTTCGACAAATTCACCTCCGCCATCAACATTCTGGGTACCCAGATGATGGCCACTGGCGAGGTCATGGGCATCGGCTCCAATCTGGAGGAATCCCTGCTCAAGGGCATCCGCTCTCTGGAGGTAGGCGCGAACCACATCTACCATCACAAATTCGACGACATGACCACGGAGGAGCTGCTGGACTATATCAGCGTGTTCCGCTCCGACAACATTTTCGCCATTGCGGAAATCATCTACCGGGGTGTCACCGTGGAGCAGATTCATGAAATTACAGCCATCGACGTGTATTTCCTGAACGCCATCAAGCGCATTGTGGATATGGAGGAATACTTGAAGCTCCATGTGAAAGAGCCGGAAGCCCTTCTGGACGCGAAGAAGATGGGCTTCAGCGATAAATATGTGAGCAGGCTCTGGAAATGCTCCGAGACGGACGTGTCCGATTTCCGCAGAGGACACGGTATGTTCCCGGCCTTCCGTATGGTGGACACCTGCCACACCGGCGCGTATATCCCCTACTTCTACTCCTCCTACACCGGCGGGAACGTCTCCCGGCTGACGAACAAAAAGAAGATCGTGGTACTGGGCGCAGGCCCCATCCGCATCGGTCAGGGCGTGGAATTCGACTACTCCACCGTCCACGCCGTCATGACCATCAAAAAGGCGGGCTACGAGGCCATCATCATCAACAATAACCCCGAGACCGTCTCCACCGACTACACCACCGCCGACAAGCTGTATTTTGAGCCTTTGACTCCCGAGGATGTGATGAACATCATCGATTTTGAAAAGCCCGACGGCGTGATTGCGTCTCTGGGCGGCCAGACCGCCATCAATCTGGCCCAGCCCCTCCATGACCGGGGCGTGAAGATCATCGGCACCGGCTGCGAGGCCATCGACAGAGCCGAAAACCGGGACGCCTTTGAAAAGCTCCTGAAGGAGCTGAACATCCCCCAGCCCAAGGGCAGAGCCGTCACCAAAATCGAGGACGGTCTCGCGGCGGCGAATGAGATCGGCTACCCCGTGCTGGTACGTCCCAGCTTCGTGCTGGGCGGCCGCGCCATGCAGATCGTGGCAAACGAGACCCAGCTGCGCCATTACCTGAAAAGCGCCGTGGAGATTGACGAGGACAAGCCCGTTCTGGTGGACAAATACATTCAGGGCCGTGAAGTGGAGATCGACGCCATCTGCGACGGCCGGGACGTGTTCGTCCCCGGCATCATGGAACTGGTGGAACGCACCGGCGTCCACTCCGGCGACTCCATCTCCGTCTACCCCTCCTTCTCCATCTCCGACAAGGTCAAGGGCATCATCCTGCAATACGCCAAGAAGCTGGGTCTGGGCATCGGCATTGTCGGCCTGTTCAATGTGCAGTTCATCGTAGACCCCGAGGACAACGTGTCCGTCATCGAGGTCAACCCCCGTTCCTCCCGCACCGTTCCCTTCCTGAGCAAGGCCACGGGCTACAGCCTTGCGGACATCGCCACCGACGTGATTCTGGGCCTGAGTCTGAAGGAGCAGGGCTTCTTCGACATCTACCCCGCCGAAAAGGAGCGCTGGTACGTCAAAGCGCCTGTGTTCTCCTTCAATAAAATTCGCGGTCTGGACGCCTATCTGACGCCCGAAATGAAGTCCACCGGCGAGGCCATCGGCTATGACCGCACCATGACCCGTGCCCTGTACAAGGCGCTGCAGGCCTCCGGCATGAAGCTGCAGAACTACGGCACCGTGCTTGCCACCATCGCCGACCGGGACAAGGAGGAAGCGCTGCCCCTGATCCGCCGGTTCTACCGTCTGGGCTTCAACATCGAGGCCACCGCCGGAACTGCCACATTCCTGAAGGAAAACGGCATCCGCACCCATGTTCTGGGCAAGATCAGCGACGGCAGCGACGAAATCCCCAACGCACTGCGTCAGGGACACATTGCCTACGTCATCAACACCCGCGACCCCGGCTCCAGCGGCCGGGACGGCATAAAAATCCGCCGGATCGCCACGGAGCACAATGTGACGCTGTTTACCGCATTGGACACCATCCGGGTTCTGCTGGATGTGCTGGAAGAAACCACGCTGACGATTTCTACGATTGACGCCTGAGCGGGCAACGCCAAAAATTCCCGGAAGGAGCGACCATGAAACAGAGCATTTTCACAATCCTATCCAATACCCCCCTGACGGACTGCGTCTACAAAATGGTGCTTTCCGGCGACACCTCCGCCATTACCGCCCCGGGGCAGTTTGTCAACATTCAGATCACAGGGAAGTTCCTCCGCCGTCCCATTTCCGTGTGCGACTATGACGGCAGCACCCTCACCATCGTCTACAAGGTGGTGGGCAAGGGTACGGAAATTCTCTCCCGGATGGTTGCCGGGGAGAAGCTGGACATCCTGACCGGCCTTGGCAACGGCTATGGCCTCGCCCCAGCCGGGGACTGCCCCGTCCTGCTGGGCGGCGGCGTGGGCGTCCCGCCGCTGTACCACCTTGCCAAACGGCTGCTTGCCATGGGCAAACAGGTGACGGTGATTCTGGGCTTCAACACCCAATCGGAAGTGTTCTATGAAGCCGAATTCCGGGCGCTGGGCTGCCGGGTGATCGTCGCCACCGCCGACGGAAGCTATGGCGTCAAGGGCTTCGCCACCACGCCCCTGAACGATCTTAATTATTCCTATTTCTACACCTGCGGCCCGGAGCCGATGCTCAAGGCCGTGTATAAAGCCACCCGCACCTCCGGCCAGATGAGCTTCGAGGAACGGATGGGCTGCGGCTTCGGCGCCTGCATGGGCTGCTCCTGCAAGACCCTCACGGGATACAAACGCATCTGCAAGGACGGCCCCGTCATGCGGAAGGAGGAAATTCTATGGGAAGCCTGAGCGTCAATCTCTGCGGCATCGAGCTGGACAACCCGGTCATCCCCGCCTCCGGCACCTTTGGCTACGGCTATGAGTTTGCCGAACTGTACGACATCAACTGCCTTGGCACTTTCTCCTTCAAGGGAACCACAAAAGAACCCCGTTTTGGAAATCCCACGCCCCGCATCGCCGAGTGTACCGGCGGCATGATCAACGCCGTGGGGCTGCAAAATCCCGGCGTGGACAAAGTCATATCCGAAGAACTCCCGAAGCTGAAACAGTGCTTTCACAAGCCCGTCATGGCCAACGTCTCCGGCTTTTCCGTGGCGGATTACGCCTATACCTGCGAAAAACTGGATGAGGAGGAACAGGTGGGCTGGCTGGAGGTCAACGTCAGCTGCCCCAATGTTCACGGCGGCGGCATGAGCTTCGGCACCTGCCCGGAAGCCGCCGCAGAGGTGACGGCGGCGGTGAAAAAGGTCACAAGCAAGCCCGTCATCGTCAAGCTCTCCCCCAACGTCACCGACATTGTGTCCATCGCCAGAGCCTGTGAGGACGCGGGGGCGGACGGCATCAGCCTGATTAACACTCTGCTTGGTATGCGCATCGACCTGCGTACCCGCAGGCCGGTCATTGCCAACAAAATGGGCGGCTTTTCCGGCCCTGCCATCTTCCCGGTGGCGCTTCGCATGGTCTATCAGGTCGCGGGCGCGGTGAAAATTCCCGTGGTGGGCATGGGCGGTGTCAGCAGCGCCGAAGATGTGGTGGAAATGATGCTGGCAGGCGCTACCGCCGTGGAGGTGGGCGCGGCCAATCTTGTAAATCCCTACGCCTGCCGGGACATCATCCGGGAGCTTCCCGCCGTCATGGAAAAATACAAAGTTGAGAATCTGAAAGACATTATAGGAGGCGCGAAATAATGGGTAAGGACGTCATTGTTGCCTGCGATTTTTCATCCGCCGAGGCGACCTTCGCTTTTCTTGACAAATTCACCGGCCGGAAGCCCTTCGTGAAGATCGGCATGGAGCTGTACTACGCGGAAGGCCCTGCCATCGTCCGGGAGATCAAAGCCCGGGGGCACAAGATTTTTCTGGACTTAAAGCTCCACGACATTCCCAACACCGTGAAAAAAGCCATGTCCGTCCTGCGGAATCTGGACGTGGACATCACCAACCTCCATGCCGCCGGCACCACCGCCATGATGAAGGCCGCGCTGGAAGGTCTGACCCGGGAGGACGGCACCCGTCCCCTGCTGATCGCCGTGACCCAGCTGACCTCCACCGATCAGGCGGCCATGGAGTCCGACCTGCTCATTCATGAACCCATTGACGAAGTGGTCATGCACTACGCCGAGACCGCGAAAAACGCGGGTCTGGACGGCGTGGTCTGCTCCCCCCTGGAAGCGGGGAAGGTACACGAGCGCTGCGGCAAAGCGTTTCTCACCGTGACCCCCGGCGTCCGCTTCGCCGACGGAGACGTAGGCGACCAGAAGCGGGTGATGACCCCAGCCGCCGCCAAGGCCATCGGTTCGGACTACATCGTGGTCGGCCGTCCCATCACGGCCGCCGCCGACCCCGTGGCCGCTTATGAACGCTGCGTGGCGGAATTCTGCGACTGAAATAAGGAGGAAGCATTTTGGAAAGCTACAAAAGAGAATTCATTCAATTTCTGGAGAAGGCCGGTGTACTGAAATTCGGCGATTTCACCGCCAAATCCGGCCGGAAAATCCCCTATTTCATCAACGCCGGGGAGATCAAAACCGGTAAGGAAATTGCGACTCTGGGCGAATTCTACGCCCGCGCCTACCGGGAAAAGCTGGGGCAGCGGAAGGCCGTCCTCTACGGCCCCGCCTACAAGGGCATTTCCATCGCCGTGTCCGCCGCCGTCGCCCTGAGTCGGGACGGGCTGGACGTTCCCTTCTTCTTCAATCGCAAGGAAGCTAAGGATCACGGCGAGGGCGGCGTGTTCGTGGGCTACGTCCCCAAGGCCGGTGAGGACGTGGTCATCGTAGAGGACGTCATCACCGCCGGGACTGCCATCCGGGAAAGCATGGCTATCTTAAGCCGTCTGGAGGGCGTCAAGGTCGCCGCCACATTTATTATGGTTGACCGCAAGGAGCGGGGCAAGGGCGAAAAGCTGGCCATGGAGGAAGTGGAAGAGGAATTTGGCTTCCCCGTCTACTCCGTGGTGGATGTGTATGACATCATCGCCTATCTGGAAGAAAATCCCGCCAACGCCGAAAATGTGGCGCGGATCAGAAATTATCTTGCCGTGAATGGAGCAAACGCATGAGAAGTCTGAACAGCATTCTGGATTTAGGCGTAGACGAGTTGGATGGGCTGATCGCCACCGCCAAGGACATTATTGCCCACCCGGAAAACTACTGGGACAGGTGCGCCCACAAGAAGCTGGCGACGCTGTTCTTCGAGCCCTCCACCCGCACCCGCCTGAGCTTTGAGGCCGCGATGCTGGAGCTGGGCGGCAGCGTCATTGGCTTCAGCGAAGCCAGTTCTTCCTCCGCTTCCAAGGGCGAAAGCGTGGCGGACACCGCCAAAATTGTCAGCTGCTACGCAGACATCATCGCCATGCGCCACCCCAAGGAGGGTGCGCCCTACGTGGCAAGTCAGGCGGCCACCATCCCCGTCATCAACGCCGGAGACGGCGGCCACAACCACCCCACCCAGACCCTTGCCGACCTGCTGACCATTTCCCGGGAAATGGGGCGGCTGGATAACCTCACCATCGGTCTGTGCGGCGACCTGAAATACGGCCGGACGGTTCACTCCCTGATCGAAGCCATGAGCCGCTACAAAGGCATTCAATTTGTTCTGATTTCCCCGGAGGAATTGAAAATCCCCGGTTTTATTCGGTATAATGTTTTTGAAAATCAGGGAATCCCCTACACGGAAGTGTCCTCTCTGGAGGAAGCCATGCCCAAGCTTGACGTGCTGTACATGACCCGCATCCAGCGGGAGCGCTTCGACGACCCATGGGAATACGAGCGGCTCAAGGACAGCTACGTCCTCGATACCGAGAAAATGAAACTTGCGAAAGGAAAAATGTGCGTCCTGCACCCCCTGCCCCGTGTCAATGAGATCAGCGTCAAGGTGGACGACGACCCCAGAGCCGCCTATTTCCGTCAGGCGCTGAACGGCAAGTACATGCGCATGGCGCTCATCCTGAAGCTTCTGGACGAAGCCGCCCGGAATCCCGCAAAAGAAGCCATCGACGTTAGCGGTTTGGAATACGACCGTGTCTGCCGCAATCCCAAGTGCATCACCCAGACCGAGCAGGAGCTGCCCCAGCTGTTCCGCTGCACCGACAAGGCCGCGGACATCCACAGGTGCGTCTACTGCGAGCAGAGAGCCTAATCTTTATCCCACAAAAAATGCAGAATGCCGTTATTTCGGCATTCTGCATTTTTATTTATCCCTTATATCTCGGCTCGCAGGTCAGGTTGACGCCCAGACGCTTGAAGGTCTTTTCATCCACCGGGGACAAGATCACCGAGGAATGTACCTCGCAGCCCCGCAGCTTGTCCAGCTGCTCCATGGCCAGTTCCGCCATGGGGTTGGTGGCGGCACAGATGGACAGGGCGATCAGCGTCTCGTCGGTGTGGAGACGGGGATTGCGGTTGCCTAAGTGGTCAACCTTCAGGTGCTGGATGGGGTCAAGCACCACCGGGGAAATCAGGTGCAGGCTGTCCCGCATACCCGCCAGCTTTTTCAGCGCGTTCAGCAGCAGCGCCGAGGACGCACCCAGAAGGTCGGAGGTCTTGCCGGTGACGATGGTACCGTCGGGCAGTTCCATGGCGGCGGCAGGCGCGCCGGTCTGCTCCGCCCGCTGCAGGGCAGGGGCGACCACCTTCCGCTCCGCCGGGGTCACACCGGCCTTTTTCATCAGCAGCTCCAGCTTGCGCACCGTTTCGTCGCTGCCCTTGCCCTGCTTCTGCTCGCACATGGCCACGTAGTATCTGCGGATGATCTCCTGTCGGGAGGCGAACCGGACGGCTTCGTCATCTACGATGCAATTGCCCACCATATTCACGCCCATATCCGTGGGGGATTTGTAGGGGCAATGCCCCAGAATTTTCTCAAAAATCGCCACCAGCACAGGGAACGCTTCCACGTCCCGGTTGTAGTTGACGGTGGTGACCCCGTAGGCTTCCAGATGGAAGGGGTCGATCATGTTCACGTCGTTCAAGTCCGCCGTGGCGGCCTCGTAGGCAAGGTTCACCGGGTGGTTCAGCGGCACGTTCCAGATGGGGAACGTCTCGAATTTGGCGTAGCCCGCCGTGTTGCCCCGGATATGCTCGTGATACAGCTGGCTCAGGCAGGTCGCCAGCTTGCCGCTGCCGGGGCCGGGGGCCGTGACCACCACCAGCGACCGGGTCGTCTCAATGTAGTCATTTTTCCCGAAGCCGTCGGGGCTGACGATGTAGCCGGTGTCGGAGGGGTAGCCCGGAATCTCAAAATGGTGATAGACCCGGATGCCCAGCCCTTCCAAGCGGGACTGGAACGCCTTCGCCAGCGCCTGTTCATGGAAGCGGGTCAGCACCACGCTGGAAACGTACAGGCCGAAGCCCCGGAAAATGTCGATCAGGCGAATGACGTCCCGGTCATAGGTGATGCCAAGATCGCCCCGAACCTTATTCTTTTCGATATCGTCGGCGTTGATGGCAATGACCATCTCCACCTGCTCCTTCAGCTGCAGCAGCATCCGCAGCTTGCTGTCCGGCTGGAAGCCCGGCAGGACGCGGGAAGCATGGTTGTCGTCATAGAGCTTGCCGCCGAATTCCAGATACAGCTTGCCGCCGAACTGGGCAATGCGCTCCCGGATGTGGGCGGACTGCATTTGCAGGTATTTATCGTTATCAAACGCCGCTTTTGTCATTTCCGTTGCCTCTTTCTCCAAAAACTCCCCACCATTTTACCCTATCCGGCAGGAAATAGCAAGGGTGTTTCGGAGCAAAATCTTCTTTTATGTCGGATTGCTTCTTGTTTCGGGAACGGCGCCGTGCTATAATGAACGCATCTATTTTTTCGGAGGTGTTTCCATGGAATTCAGCGTCAACCATCCGGTGCTTTACCTGCTTACCGGAATTCTGATCGCCGTAGTTCTGGCTCAGTCGGTTTTCTTCCTCGTCAAGGCTCTGCGCCGCAGTAAGGAGATCGGCATGGATCAGGCCAAGATCAGAAAAACCATCAAAACCGCCGCGCTGTTCACCATCGCCCCGGCCGTGTCCATCGTCATCAGCGTCATCACCTTAAGCAAAAGTCTGGGTATTCCCCTGCCCTGGCTGCGGCTTAGCGTAGTCGGCTCATTGAGCTATGAGGCCATCGCGGCATCCAACGCCGTCAGCGCCATGGGCTTAGAGCTTGGCAAAATCAGTGCCCTGACCGCCCAGCAATACGTCAACATCGCGCTGGTGATGACCCTGTCCATCATGGTGGGCATCTGGCTGGTGCCTGTCATCGGCAAGAAGCTGCTGCGGGGCATGACCGTTCTGGAAAACCGGGACGCCAAATGGGCGGATATTTTCCAGAATGCCATGTTTATCGGCATGATCTCCGCATTTCTGGGCTATGTGTTCTGCGATTTCTCCCGCCTGTGGACGCCGGGGGATTACGCCGCCACCTCCGGGCTTGTGCCGGTATGCGTCATGGCGGTATCCGCTGCGATCATGGTGGTCTGCGGGCTGCTCATGAAGAAATTCAAGTGGAGCTGGGTCAACGATTACGCGCTGCCCATTTCTCTGGTGCTGGGCATGGCTTCCGCCATTCCCCTCACCGCGTGGCTGGGTTAAGGAGGTGCCGATATGAAAAAGCAGCTTAGCTACATCGACTCCGTTCACCGCAGCGGCACCATCTGGAACATTTCCGTGATGATTTTGCTGCTGGCCTTCCCCCTGACGGTGGCCGCCCTGTTTGGCGCCGCCCCGGACTGGGGCGCGCTGGTGGTGGGTCTGATCGCCACCGCGCCCATGTATTGGGCGGTGGGCGTCATTGAGACAATTACCTTCGTTCCCATGCTGGGCGCGGGCGGCTCCTACCTCAGCTTTGTCACCGGCAACATCTCCAACCTGAAGCTCCCCTGCGCCATCAACGCGCTGGAGCAGAACAATGTCAGCGCCAACTCCGAGGAGGGCGAGGTCATCTCCACCATCGCCATCGCCACCTCCTCCATCGTCACCACCGTCATTATCATCATCGGCGTCATTCTCATCGTCCCCCTGACCCCCGTTCTGGAAGCGCCGGTGCTGGAACCGGCCTTTGCCCAGATGCTGCCCGCCCTGTTCGGCGGACTGGGCGTAGCCTTCGTCAGCCGGAACTGGAAGATCGCCGTTGCGCCGGTGGTGCTGATGCTGGTTCTGTTCATTTTCGTCCCCGCCCTGAACGCCGGTACCGTGGGCATTATGGTGCCTGTGAGTGTGCTGTTCACCATTGCCGTTTCCCGGCTGCTTTATAAGAGAGGAGTTCTGTAAACATGATCGGATATCTGATTCTCGCCGTTCTGGTTGCATTCATCGCCGTGGTCGCCATCCGCACCATCCGCTTCCGTCCCAAGCCCCAGCCCGAAGTCACCAAGGAAGAAATCGCCTTTGACCGGGACGCCGCCGTGGATTCCCTCGCCCAGCTGGTTCGCTGCAAGACCGTGTCCTACAACGACCATTCTCTGGAGGACGAGGGGGAATTTCAGAAGCTGATCTCTCTGCTGCCGACTCTGTACCCCAACGTGTTCGGCACCTGCACCTTCCAGCAGCTTCCCGACCGGGCGCTGCTGCTGCGGTGGCCGGGCAAGCAGGAAGGCGACCCTGCCGTTATGATGGCGCACTATGACGTGGTGCCTGTCAACGAGGAAAAGTGGGACAAGCCTCCCTTCGCCGGGGTCATCGAGGACGGCATTCTCTGGGGCCGCGGCACGCTGGACACCAAGGTCACCTTCAACGGCGTTCTTTCCGCCGCCAATTACCTCATCGGTCAGGGCTTCCAGCCGGAAAAGGACATTTACTTTGCCTTCTCCGGCGGTGAGGAGATCAACGGTCAGGGTGCGCCCAACATCGTGGCGTATTTCACCGAGCACGGCATCCACCCCGCCATTGTGGTAGACGAGGGCGGCGCGGTGGTGGAGAATGTGTTCCCCGGCGTGAAGCAGCCCTGCGGTCTCATCGGCATTGCGGAAAAAGGTATGCTGAACGCCCAGTACCGTACCGTCTCCGCCGGCGGCCACGCTTCCGCACCCAAGCCCCATACCCCGGTGGGCGTTCTGGCGGCGGCCTGCAAGCGGGTGGAGGATCATCCCTTCAAGGCCCACATCGACGGCCCCGCTGCCCAGATGTTCGACACGCTGGGACGGTATTCAACGCCATTGTACCGGGTGATTTTCGCCAACATGTGGTGCTTCGGTTGGATTATTGACACTCTCGGCAAAAAGAGCGGCGGCGAAATGAACGCGCTGGTACGCACCACCGTGGCCTTTACTCAGATGGAAGGCAGCTCCGCCCGGAACGTGATTCCTCCCGAAGCAAAAATGGTGTCCAACATCCGCCTGAATCCCGCCGACAGCGTCGCTTCCGCGCTGGCCTATCTGGAAAAGACCGTCAACGACCCCGCCGTGGAGATCACGTCTCTGGAATCCTTTGAGCCCAGCCCCGTTTCCGAAACCGGCTGCGACGCCTGGGAGAAGGTCGCTTCCGCCGTGGCCAACACCTGGCCGGGCTGCATCGTCTCGCCTTATCTGATGGTGCAATGCTCCGACTCGCGGCACTACCGTGACCTGAGCAACCACGTTTACCGCTTCTCCGCCATGGACTTAAGCGCTGAGGAACGGTCGACCATCCACGGCAACAACGAGCGCATCCGTCTGGAAACCGCCGCCAAGGCCATAGAATTCTACATCCGCCTGATGCGTCAGTGCTGAAACAAAAAAGATGTCCCCCAACCCGGGAAAATCCGGGTTGGGGGATTTGTCTTAGTCCAGCAGATACGCCAGAAACGCGCCGCCGGTGATAGCGTACACCAGAATGGTGAAAGCCACAACGATCAGCGTCAGGATAAACTGGGCGATCGCCCAATTCTTCCGGGAGCGCTTCTCCGGGGAGCTGCTCACCGCCCAAACGATCAGGCAGATGAAGCCGACAATGGGAATTGCCGAGAGGATCAGGGTGCCGATCCAGGAACCGACAGACATGTCCGTGTCCTGCCGTGCGTAGGTATTGCCGTTGTAGTTGTCCATGTTATATTCCTCCTGCTTTCCAAATTTAGGGGATATAATGATTATAACACATATCTGTGAAAATGGGAATACTTTTTCGGCAAAATCTTTTCTGCAAATCGCCCCGCACACCGCAAAAAATCCCGGCAGCTTCGGCTGCCGGGATTTTCTTAGCTTAGCGTATTCTCGATTACCGGGCGTTGCGCTTCTTGTTGTAGAAGTACACACCGGCAATGGCGGCGCCGGAGACAACCATGAAGATCACGGGAATGAAGATCATATCACCGGTCTTGGGGTTGGTCTTATCGGCCTTCTCGTTGGTGGTGCTCTTGGCGTTGGCGTTGGTGATCATCACGTTGATGTGGACTTCGCTCTCCTTGCGGAGCTCGTTGGTGTCGGAGATGGTGTCATACTTCTGGGTGTCGTTGACAAAGTTTCCGACCCAGTTGCCCTTGGCCATGTACATGCCGTCATACTTGATGCCGTCGCTGGTCTTGGCGGTGTAGTAGTTCTTCACAACGGTCTTGACCTCATCCAGCGTGACCTTGCCGTCCAGAGCAATGCCCTCGGTGATATTGATGGTCTTGGCGGGATCGTCGACCTTGTTGTCCTTGAAGATGTGCAGGTAAACCTTGTAGGGGAACTTGTTGTTGGTAGTGGTGGTGTCCTTCTCGAGGTAAGCGTAGAATTCTACGTTGCCCTTGATGACGAGCTTGGCAACCTGAGCGCTGGTGTAGAGGTCACCCTTGTTGTCAATCTTCCAGCCCTTGAAGGTGTAGCCGGTCTTGTTATCGGCCTTGCTCTGAGCGTCGGAAACCTTCTTGCTGTCAATGCTGCTGCCGCTGGTCACGTTGTAGGTGGAAACGGCCTTGCCGTCGGTGCCGTAGAAGGTCACTCTGACAGTGTCGCCCTCGGGAGTGCTGCCGCTCTTGGCCTTCAGGGTGACGGTCAGGGAGTCGCCGGCATTGATTGTGGTGGACAGGGACAGGTTGTTGCCCTTTTCATCGCTCTTGGCGGTGACGAACTCATAGGAATCCTTCCAGTTGCCCATCCAGCGGTAGCTCAGGATGTCGTCGATAACGGAGGACTTACCGTTCACAGGCTCGACCTGGAACTCTCTGGCAATCGCGTTGCCCTTGTCGTCAATAATCTTAAGAGTGATATACTTGACAGGCTCTTCCGCCTTCTTGGTGTTGACAAACAGCTTCAGGGAGTAGCCGTCGTCGATACCGGCATACTTGATGGTGACGTCGGTGGCCTCATTGTCGGAAGCGCCGGTCCACTTGACGAACTCCTTGTCGGCGTTGACCAGGCTCAGACCCAGCTCCTTGGTCAGCTTCACGCTGCCGTCAACAGGAACGGTGATCTCGCCCTTTCTTGCATAAGAACCGTCAACATAAATCTCAACAGGAACCTTCGCGTCAACGCGGGTATCCTCGACCTTCTTGTTGAGGTACAGGTTTACGTAGTAGCCATTCGCATTTGCCTTCTTCAGGTTGTCATAGCTGATGGGGCCGGTGGTCTCTTCGTCCTTCATGTTCGTCCACTTGACGAATTCCTTGTCGCCGTAAATCAGAGTCTCGGCCAGTTCCTTCGTCAGTTCCAGTTTCTGACCGGGCTTCACGGTAACATACTTGTCAGTGACATACTTTCCGTCAACGTAGGTCTTGACGGTCAGGGTTTCATCAGCTTCCGTAGCAGCGGCCTGGAAAGGAACCGCGCAGACCAGCAGCATAGCCACCAATACGAGGCTAAGCAGCTTCTTCATTGTGTTTTTCATAGTTTCTAACCTCCTAGAAAATTGGTTGTTTTAGAAATGCTGCCGGCTCTGGAACCTTTGGTGTCGCCAATCGGGGAGGCTTTCCGCCGCTTCCGCACCCGGCATCTCTTTCATGTCTGCATGATATCACATCCGTTCCCGGATGTCAATAGGAAAATTACAAAATGTAACAGAATTCTTTACACTTTATAACATTCTTAAACATTTGCCCTTATCTTAAGAAATTTACTCCAAATTTTACCATAAAATTCGTTTTTTACCAGCTACGAAAAATGACAATCTCTGATTTCGATATCTTTTTTCTTTCAAAGGTTACAATTTTGTTGCAGCCGCCTGTGGTCTCCCGAAGCGGCCTCCGCCGCCCAGGGGGGGTGGAAAACCCCGGTGCCGCGTTTGGCACCGGGGTTTCCGCGAAAGGGTTTGGAAAGAAGAGAGGTAGAAAAGAGGATCTACGGAGTTGAAAGGGAGCGGCTCACGGCTTCCGCAACCTTTCTGGTATTACCATACCTTTGGGTTTTGAACAGGCAATAACGGAAATGAAAATAAAAAGCGACGAAATTGTGAACAGTTTTTCTTCATGCCGGAATATCTCCCTGTTTTTTGCGCCTATTCCTTCGGCAAAAGGGGCGGCGCGGGAAATCCCGCGCCGCCCTTGGCCTATTTCATTCCGTTGCTCCGGGGAAAATCAGCGTTACCTTGAACAGGTCGCCGTCCACCAGCAGCTGTAACTGCCCCTTCTGCAGCTCCATCAGGGTCTTGGCAATGTTCAGGCCCAGACCGCTGCCCTCGGTGTTCCGGGAGTCGTCGCCCCGGACAAAGCGCTCCATCAGCTCGTCGGCATCCACGTTCAGCTCGTCACGGGAGATGTTCTTCAGGGAAATGATGACCTTCCCCTCCAGCGCCATCACGTCGATATACACCCGCGTGCCGGGCAGGGCATATTTCACGGTGTTGCTCAGGAGATTGCTCAGCACCCGCCAGGCAAGTCTTCCGTCCGCCATCATGGCAACGCTTTCCTCCGGATGGCGGAATACGGGGGTCAGCTGGGCTTTTTCCAGCTTGTCGGCGAATTCGCCCAATGCCTGATTCACGGATTCCACCGCGTCCATCTTCGTAATATCCGCCGTCAGGTTCCCCGTGCTGGCCTTGCTCATTTCCATCAGATCCTCGATCAGCTTTTTTAAGCGCTGGGACTGCCGGTTGAGGACTTCCAGATAGGTCTTCTCCTCCTCCGGCGTGTGGGGCTTTTGCAGCAAGTCCACGTAGTTGATGATGGAAGTCAACGGCGTTTTGATATCGTGGGAAACATTGGTAATCAGTTCTGTCTTCATACGCTCCGATTTTAATTGCTTCTGCGCCGCCACCACGGCAACGCCTGCCAGGTCATTCAGGTCACCGGCAAAGCTCCTGAACGCGCCGATGAGATATTTGTCGTCCACTTTGGTGTCCAGATCGCCCTTGCCCATGCGCTTGGCGCTTTCCAGCAGGATGCCGAAGCAGTACGCCCCGTACAGCACCACGGCCACGCAGGCGCACAGGCTCAGCACCACCATCATTTCCGATCTGCCCGCAAGGGCGGCGAACAGGAGCATCACCATGATGAAGCCCGTCAGCAGCCACTGCCAGGTCAGCGGCATCATGGAATACACCCGGTTGACGGATTTTCCGATTTTTGCGCAGGTCTTCTTTATCTGCGTCCACAGCCATCTCAGGGGTGTAAGAAGCATCAGCAGGAAGTCCCAGAATACAGCCGCCGCCTTGGGCAGCTTCCGCAGCAGCCAGCCGCAGCCGGAGAAGCAGCCCTTGACGCACTTCACCAGCAAATCTAAGCACCGCCAGCAGACGCTGTTGCGCCACCAGTAGCCCCCGGGGGTCTTGAACTGGGCGGCGCAGGCGAAGCAGAAGCTCACGAAAATCAGGCTCATGACGTAGCCCGCCATCAGCACTCCGGCGCAGACCGTTTGAATGCTCTGGCTGAACAGGTCGGCGGCTTCGGCGAACCGCACAATCGCCATTAAAAGGCCGAAGATGATCAGCCCGCCCCCGGCGAGGTAAATGTCCAGGGGGATGCAGTTGAAGCCCGCGGCATGGACTTCCTCACTGCCGGGCTTTCTGCCCGCCGCGCAGCAGAGATACACGGCCAGAACGGCAAACAGCAGCAGACACGCGCCCATGATGAAGAGCAGGCTGTCACGGCAGCTCCACAGCTGGGTAAGCAGAGCGTACCCGCCGTCAAAGCGGTACGCGCCGGGCGCAAGGGTCAGCTCCACGGTATAGGCGGGCAGCTTCGCGTAGCGGTACTCCACCACCATGGACTTCTGGGCGTCGTCGTCCCAATATTCCATGGTGTGAGCTTCGCCGTCCGCAAAGATCACGTCCGGGTCTGCCGTGCCGGTTGCCAACGGCTTGGTGGGGTTCGCGGACAGTGTCTCGAGGGGGGCGGTCTCCTCCGTCGTGTCCGGGACGGTCTCGGCGGTCGTCTCCGGAACCGTTACGGCAACGGTGGTTTCGTCGGTTGTTTCCGGCACCGTCTCTGTGGTGGTCTCCGGAACGGTCTCGGTCTCCGGCATCACCTTCTGCGTCAGGCTGGACGTTACCAGGAATACGACCGCCGTGCCGTTGGCATCCCATTCGAATTCGCCCACGCCCGCCGGGTTTGACGCCCGATAAACGATAGAATCGTCCTTGTCCCGGAATTCCACGGCGGTGACGGCGGCATCCTGCGGCATATTGTCCCGGTAGAATGCGTCGCCCGACTGAAAATACAGGACGCCCGCGTCGTTGCGTTTCAGCACGCCCACCGGGCTGCTGCCGCTGCAGGTATGTTCCCCCTCGCCTGCCAGCTCCGATTCCGTGGAGAATGTTACCTTATATACATCTGCGCCCTCAGTGGGAACGTCGTCCAACAGAACTTCGCTTTGGCTCAGCTCCCGGGTCGTGTCGAACACCAGATAGCCGGATTCGTTTTCCGAGAAGCAGTCCGATACGTCGTTGTAGGTCTGATACAGGACACTGCCGTCTACACCAACGAACGTCACGCACGTGGTAGGCGCGTCAGGCAGGTCTATCACGCCCATCGATGGATTGGCCTCAAAGCGAACGCCGTTGCCGGTGTCGTAGATATTACCGATCGGTTCGACGCTGTCCACGCTCCCACTGGAGCCTTCCGTTTCGATGCTGAGACTGAGAACCAATGCCCCGCCCTCCGGGATGGCGTTATAGGTGCTCGCGTCCGCCTGAGGCGTTGCCGCCGGCTTTTCCGTGATGGACAGGACGTATTTATACGAGCCGCTGACGGGGAAGGAATAAAATTCGGCGTCCGACAGATTTTCCGCGCCGCCGGATTCCAGCACATTTCCCTCGGCGTCCTTCAGCACGTAGCCCGCCAGCGCCGGGTTGAACACGCCGTAAAGCCAGCCGGTCTTCCCCGACGGCCCCAGATCGTACACGGTCGGCCCCGCGATTGCCTCCGGCACGCCGCCTAAGTTCGCTTCGGCGTAGTCCACGGCGATACGGCCAGCCATGGATTCGCCGTCCGAGCGGATGTATCTGTCCCGCAGCTCCTCCACGGAGATGTCGTACAGTCCCGATTCCGTCATGCCGATGATGGCGGCGGCGCTGCCGGCGGCTCCCAGAAGCATCAGGGCACACAGGGCGATGGCAAGGAATTTGAATACAATATTGTATTTCAAATTATTTTCCTCCTTCCATTTTATAGCCCTGTCCCCACACGACTTTCAGATAGCGCGGCTCAGAGGGGTTGATCTCGATTTTCTCCCGCAGGTGACGGATATGCACTGCCACGGCGCCCTCGCTGCCCAGCGCCGCCTCCTGCCAGACGGATTCATACAGCACCTTGGTGGAGAACACCTTTCCGGGGTTCGCCATCAGCAGATGCAGAATGGCATACTCCGTGGGCGTGAGGGACACAGGTTCCCCCTCCACGGTGACGGTTTTGGTGCGGTCGTCCAGAACGATGCCGCCGATGGTGATGCTGCCGCTGCCCTCCTCCGGGCGACTGCCCAGCTGGGCATACCGGCGCAGCTGGGACCGCACCCGCGCCAGCACCTCCACCGGCACAAAGGGCTTGGTGATATAGTCGTCCGCCCCCACGTTCAGCCCCAGCACCTTGTCCTCGGTCTCGGACTTGGCGGTGAGCAGAATAATGGGCGCGTTGGAAAATTCCCGGATCTTGGAGGTCGCCGTGATACCGTCCATCACGGGCATCATCACGTCCAGCAGAATGAGGTGAATGTCGTTGTTTTTCGCGATCTCCACCGCCTGAGTGCCTGTGAACGCCTCAAACAGATTGTACCCCTCGGGGGTCAGGTATATTTTCAGCGCGTTGACGATGTCCGGCTGGTCATCGCAAATCAGAACGTTGTACATGTGGTTTTCCTTCCTCTCGTCATCTTTTTTTCTTATTATATCACCGGCTTCTTTAAGATGAAAGAGGTCTATTTCTTAAAATGCCATTAACATTTGGAAAAGCGCCTTTTGCCAACTTCTGCGCCACATTTTTTCTTGCTATTTCCCCGTTCCCGTTTTATAATTACATCATTCAATTGTTACACCGAAGGAGTTGTTTTCCATGCTGAAAGATTTTTTTACCGCTCTGGGAACCGGCGCGCTGAATAAGGTGCTCCACGCCGTTCTCGTGCTGGTCATTGGCCTTCTGATCATTCGCGTCGTCACAAAGCTGCTTCAGGGGGGACTGGAAAAATCCCATCTGGAAAAGGCCGCCCACAGCCTGATCCTGTCCCTTGCCAAGGTGGCCATGTATATCCTGCTGGGTCTGAGCGTAGCCTCCAGCCTTGACATTGACGTCACCGGCATCGTCGCTTTGGCAAGCGTCCTGACCTTAGCCGTTTCCCTGTCCCTGCAGAATATGCTCACCAACGTCATCGGCGGCTTCACCATTCTTTCCACCCACCCCTTCCACTCCGGCGACTATGTGGAGATCGCCGGGCAGTCCGGCACGGTGCAGGAGATCAACATGACCTACACCCGCCTCGCCACCTTTGACAACAAGCTCATTTCCATTCCCAACAGCGCCGTGGTCGCGGCGCAGATCGTCAACTACTCCGCCGCCGACACCCGCCGGGTGGACATCCCCGTCTCCGCCTCCTACGACGCCCCCACCCAGAAGGTCATCGACGCGCTGGTGCTGGCGGGAACCATGGACAATGTGCTTCTGACCCCCGCCCCCAGCGCCTGCGTGAGCAGCTACGGCGACAGCGCCATTGCCTACACCCTTCGCGTCTGGGTGAAGACCGAGGATTACTGGGACGTGTATTTTGCCCTGACCCAGCGGGTCAAGGACGTCTTCGACGAGCAGGGCATCACCATGACCTACCCCCATCTGAACGTACATCTGGATAAGTAAAGCATACCGCCCTCCCCATTCAGGGAGGGCGGTACTGCGTTAAACTACATCGACAGCACTTCCAGCAGCGCCATAACGCCGATTCCGGGCAATCCCAGAAATCCCGCCACCAGCACCGTCACGGCGTTGATGGGGAAATACGCCCCCGTGAATCCCGCGACGGAATTCAGCAGCCACAAGCACAGAAAGCCGCACCCGGAGTGTATGCCGACCTTGAAGATCAGCTTCATGGGCATCAGCAGCAGCCGCACCAGCACCAGCGCGACAAGGGCGGGAATGAGCAACGTTACAAATTTTTCCATAGGCACCTCCGAATAATCAGGCTTGTTCCGGTTAAGCTACCTGCGGACAGCAAAGGAACGGGAACCAAACGTGACGACGGTTGCTTTCGCCCATTTCATTTACTGTCAAGTGTGTCGCCGAATGCGCAGCGGTATGACGCGAATCAGGAACTCTGAAAACAAGCTTCTTCTGCTTTCTCGCGGCATCAGACAGAATGTATTTTCTCTTTGATACCATTTTCTGATTAAAATACTTATTTTAATCGGAAGCGAGCGGGCGAAAAAGATTTGCGTTCAGCGATTCCTGCGCAGGGAGAAGGGAACGGCTCTCCTGCGTACATTCTGCCACAGAAATTTTGCGAATAAACGAAAACCGGAGTACAGCTGCGCACGCGATTGGTGCCCTGACTCCGGTTTTTGTACTTGTCCTCTCCCCTGCCCACAACATCCTGTGTCCTGCCAAAAAAAATCTTCGATTTTCTGCGAAATTCTCTGCTGCCCCGCCGTTGTCCCCGTTGGGAAGCTGTGGTATAATGACGGAAAACGACTTTTTCTGCGAGGCACCGAAATGATAACCGAACCTGTCAAAATTTCCCAGAGCGACATTCGCAGGCTGCTCTCCGCCGCCAATCCGGATGCAGCGCTGCTTTACCTTTACATAAACAGCGGCAACCGCCCCGAGGGCGCGGAAGCCGATCTGCATTTCAGCGCCCCCCGCTACGGCTGCGCCGCCGCTACCCTGCGGCAGCTGGGTCTGTGGCCGGAAGACCGCCCCAGCCACATTGCCCCCGGCGAGCGTCCCAGCTACTGCGAAAAGGACGTGCTGGACGCCATGGACTCGGACAACACCTTCCGAAGCCTTTACGGCGAGGTGCAGCGTCTGCTGGGCCGCAGTTTGAACACCGAGGAACTGAAAATTCTTCTGGGCTTTGTGCGCTACTTGGGACTGACCGCGGACGTGATCTCCCTGCTGGTGTGCTACTGTAAAGAACGCGCTCGACAGAGAGGAAGTCTGCGCAATCCGTCTCTGCGCACCATCGAGAAGGAAGCCTACAACTGGGCGGAACGGGGCATCGACACCGTAGAGGAAGCCGCCGCTTTCATTCAGGCGCAGAACGTGCGCAATTCCCGGCTGTCCCGGCTGATGAACCTGATCCAGATCCGGGGGCGCAGTCTCACCGCCGCCGAGGAGCGCTATGCCCAGAGCTGGCTGGACATGGGCATGGACGACGAGCTGATCTCCATGGCCTACGAGCGCACCTGCCTGAACACCGGCGGGTTGAACTGGGCGTACATGAACAAAATTCTCCAGCGCTGGCAGCAGCAGGGCTTCCACAGCGCCGAGGACGTCCGCACCGGCGACCGGAAGACGAACGTCCCGAAGGGCGCCTCCGGCCAGCTGGGCGAAGCGGAGCTGGAAGCCATTCAGAAAGTATTGCAGGAGGGATAATTCGTGGGATACAGTGCGGAAGTGGTCCAGCGCGCCCGGGCGCGTCTGGCCCAGGCGAAGGAAGACCGGGAGTCGGAAAACAGGCAGCATCTGGCAGAAGCCTACGCCAAAGTTCCCCGCATCCGGGAAATCGACATACTTCTGCGCCGCACCATGGCGCAGGCCGCTCAGGCGGCCTTTTTGCAGGGTTCCGACGGTCAGGCGCTGCTGGAACAGGCGCGGCGGGAAAACCTCAGCTTACAGCAGGAACGGGCAGCGCTGGCCGCGGCGAACTTTGAGGATGGTTTCTTGGACGAAAGCCCCATCTGCGACAAATGCGGCGGCAGCGGCTATGTTGGCTCCACCATGTGCGAGTGCTTAAGCGAGCTTTGCCGTCAGGAGCAGAAAAAGGAAATTTCCGTGCTCTCCAACAGCCGGGAAACCTTCAGCCAGTTCCGGCTGGACTACTACCCCGACGCCGTTGACCCCAAATACGGCGCCAGCCCCCGTACCATTATGGAGCGGACGCTGAACATCTGCCGCCGGTATGCCGCGACCTTCACGCCCAACGCAGGAAATCTGCTGTTCATCGGCGGGACGGGGCTGGGAAAGACCTTCCTGTCGGCGTGCATCGCCCGGACAGTGACCGACCGGGGTTACAGCGTTGTTTACGAAACTTCCAGCCACCTGTTCTCCAAGCTGGAGCAGGCGAAATTCAATCCCAGTGATGACACCCGCCGGGAAGCGGCCAAGCTGATGAACAGCGATCTTCTGATTCTGGACGATCTCGGCACGGAAATGCCCGGGCAGTTTGTCACGGCCGCGCTGTACAGCTTACTCAACGACAGAATGATGGCCGTCAAGCCCATGGTCATCTCCACCAACCTGAATGTGGACGAGCTGAGCCGCCGCTACTCCCCCCAGATCGCGTCCCGGCTCCACGGCGACTTCCAGCGTCTGACCTTCGTGGGAAACGACATTCGGGTACTGAAAAACAGAGGATTATGATGAAAACAGGTATTTTATTCGATTTGGACGGCACGCTTCTGGACACGCTGGCAGACCTTGCCGACAGCGTCAACCACGTTCTTGCATCCTTTGGCTATCCCCAGCGCACGGTGGAGGAAGTCCGCCAGTTCGTGGGCAACGGCGCTGCCCGTCTGATTGCTCAGGCTGTCCCGGAGGGTGCGAACCCCGCCCCGGTGCTTGCGGCGTTCCAGCCCTATTACAGCGCCCACTGCCAGATCAAAACCAAGCCCTATGAGGGCATTCCGGAAGCGCTGGCCGCGCTCCGGGAGCGCTACCCCCTCGCGATTGTTTCCAACAAGCCGGACGCGGCGGTCAAAACCCTCTGCGCCGACATTTTCCCCGGCATTTACGCCCGTGGGGAAAGCCCTGACTGTCCCCGTAAGCCCGCCGCGGACATGGTTTACAAGGCCATGGCATCCATCGGCGCCGATACGTGCATCTACGTCGGCGACAGCGACGTGGACGTCCTGACGGCGAACAACGCCGGTGTCCCCTGCCTCAGCGTTCTCTGGGGCTTCCGGGACAGAGCCTGCATGGAGGCAGTCGGCGCGAAGCATTTCTGCGAATCCCCCGCCCAGCTGGTCGCGGACATAGAGGAGATCATCCATGGCAAATGAATTTTACGCCCTGATGGGCCGTATGCGCTACATAACCCGCTGGGGTCTGATGCGCAACACCTTTTCCGAAAACATTTCCGAGCACAGCCACATGACCGCGGTGCTGGCCCATGCTCTGGCGCTGATCCGTCGGGACATTCTGAACCTCCCCGCCCCCGACCCTGACCGCTGCGCCGTGGCGGCGCTGTACCACGACGCTTCGGAGATCCTGACCGGCGACCTGCCCACGCCCATCAAATACTACAATCCGGACATCAAAACCGCCTACAAAGAGGTGGAGCGCATTGCGGGCAACCGTCTGCTGGATATGCTTCCCCCCGAGCTGCGTTCCAGCTACACCCATTATGTGCTGGAGGACGACGCGGAGCTGGAACCCTTCGTCAAGGCCGCGGACAAGCTGTCCGCCCACATCAAGTGTCTGGAGGAGCAGAAGGCAGGCAACACAGAATTCGACTCCGCGGCGCTGCAGACTCTGGACGCGCTGAAAGCCATGAACAGCCCTGAGCTGGAATGGTTTCTAAACAACTGTCTGCAAGCCTTCACGCTGAATCTCGACCAGCTGTAGCACTTGACGGTTGACGGAAAATATGCTACCATAGGCTGTGTTGATGTGCTGACATTTGTTATGTAATTTTATATCCCCCGTCATGGGGAATATGCCGCTGTGGTGGAATAGGTAGACACCCGAGACTTAAAATCTCGCGGGCCGGATGCAGCACCCAATCCGAATTGTGCTTGCAAACAGCCAACTTTTTGAATTTGACTTATCTTGGTTTTGGAGCATCCCTCCAAAACATCCCTCCAACTTCATATCCCTTCATTTGAAGGGATTGAATACGCCGCTATGATGGAATGGTAGACATAGTGGACTTAAAATCCACCTGAAGCGATTCAGTACCGGTTCGAGTCCGGTTAGCGGCACCATTTTCTTGATCTCAGAGCAGTTTTTCTGCTCTGAGATTTTTACATTTCGGGTAGGATTGCGATGATGGCATTGGCAGAAGACAGCTTGTTGTTTTCGTCCAGATGGGTATAGATATTGGCTGTCGTTCCGATTGTGCTGTGACCAAGCCATGCCTGAATCTCTTTCAAGCTGACTCCCTGAGCGAATAGAAGTGAAGCACAGCTATGACGAAGATCATGGAATCTGATATGTGGCAGGTTATTTGCCTTGAGAACAGCGGAGAAGTGTGCAGTCACGAAACCTGGCTTGACGATTTCACCAATCTGATTGACATAGATGTAATCAAGGTAATCCTGACAATAACAGCGGCCACACAGCCTCTTATTTTCTTCCTGCTCCTGTTTCATTCTTAGCAGGATTTCCTCGAAGGGTTTCACAAGAGGAAGCGACCGATAGCTGGATTTGGTTTTCGTTGTATCGGAAGCCACAATCCTGGTTTTGCCGTCTATCGTCACTTCGTGGACAGTATGACGGATTGTGATTGTCTTGTTTTCAAAATCAATGGCATCCCACTTCAGTCCGAGCACCTCGCTGCGGCGAAGGCCGTAAAAAGATGCAGTAATGACGCCAAATTCAATGGGGTCGCCCTTAACAACACGGATAAGGTTTTCGATTTGCTTTTGATTGTAGAACTGTCCTGAATACTTCTCAATCTTTGGCAGTTCCACCTTGTCGGCTGGATTTGACTGTATCAAATCTGTTTTGTAGGCATAGGCAAACGCCTTGTGGATATTTGCATGACGGTGTTTCACCGTATTTGCAGATACATGGTTCACTTCCAACTCGTAGTTGTAGTAATCCTGGATATGCTTTGCAGATACAGCATCAAGGCGAATCTTGGGGAGATGATTATCAAAATACGGAATCACTTTGTGCAGGATTGTTTTTTCATACGCCGAGTATGTGGTGATTTTTACTTGGGTTTTCATCAACTTAAGCCAATCTCGCAGAAAATCAGTAAAATACGGGGTGGTGCTCATCAGGCACGGATTGATGTCATGTGCCGGATTGTCTGACCTCCAGCCGATGGTTACGGCATAGTCCAGCGCCGTGCAGATCGTGCGGTTGATTGACAGCAAGGCTTTGTTGCCGGTGCCGTTCTGCAAGCGCTCGGTCTCGAAGTATGCAATCAGCTCCTGATCGGTTATTTCCGTGACCTTTGCGTTGTGTGCAGAAAAGTAGGGCGAGATATTCGATTTTACATAGTAAGCAAAGCTGGAATACTCCTCTGCGGGAATTTCCGCAACCTTGTCATTGAGCCATTTCCCGAGAAAATCCGTGAAAAGCATTCCTTTGTTGACAGCGAGATTGTCCGGGTTAAACTCGGAACGGGCTTTCATGAGCATTTTCTCTGCCCGCTTCTTGTTTCCCTTAACGGTGAGTCCGGTACTGATGGACTTGCTCCGCCGCTTTCCGGAGGCATCTTTCCATGTCAGAATCATCTGGAAATAGCCGTTTTGCTCTCTTAGGTGACCTGTAACCATATGCGTTCCTCCTGTTCATTAGCATTGTGGTCTTTTGCATGGCTATATGGTATCATCAGCAGTAAATTCCGGCAAGTTTGTCAACCCCCGCACTCACTTTCCATGAAGGCAAATACATTCACCTTCGGGATACGATAAGCCCTGCCGACCTTGAAGTGCTTTATCTGGTTAGTCACCAGGAGTCGATATACTGTACGCTCACTGACACCGAGCATTTCGCATAATTGCAGAGTGGAAACGACATCGGGGTAGTTTTGAAAGAGCTGAGTATATGTAGCTGTGATTTCTTCCATTGGGAAAACCTCCTCTAAAAATCTATGTATAAAGCTGGGCAGGTAGCTCCTGCCCAGCTGGGTTGTCATAATTCAAGACTGCATTTCAGTGCGGTGTTGACCTGTTTCATTTGGGAATCGGAGAGCGAGCCGATATAGCCCAATAAGCGGGATTTGTCAAGTGTGAGAATCTGTTCCAGCAGGACGAGAGAGGGGATTCGGGCGTACATTCCGGGGATGTGGTCTAAGAACACATGGGTGGGCAGCTTCGCTTTGGTGGCTGTCCTGCTCGTCAGAGCCGATACAATGAGCGTTTTGGAATGTCGATTTCCAACATCGTTTTGAACCACCAGAACGGGGCGAATGCCGCCCTGTTCACAGCCCAGATGCGGTTCGAGATTTGCGTAATAAATATCACCACGGTGATACTTCTGAGGCGTGGTATCCATTGTGCTTCCTTTCTATCGTTCCGCAGCGTGGGAACGCCGTTGGTTTTTGATTGGCTGACCGAGGGCATCGTAATTCTTGGGGTTTGCAGCAGGCGTTTCCCAGCCAAACATGGAACCAGTCACCATTGCCGCTTCCTGCGCTTTGGTCACGCCATTGGCTGCATTCAGAGCAGCTGCACCTTCTTTGGGGGAAGTGTTCTGCGGGAATACATCTGTGGGTGAGTAACCTTTCTCATCTTTGGTGATAACAATCAGCTCCCCGGTGGTCCCCAGCGTGCTGAAACAGCTCTCCGGGAGCGACTGCCGCAGCGGAATAATGCCGTGACAGCCTTGATTTTGATACTGTTCTGCAAACTCGCAGATGTGGTACAGGTTCTTCCCCCGATCGCTGGTTGCCTCAAAATGATAGTCGTCAATGTAGCGGCAAATCAAATGTCGGGGCTCTCCGCTGTTTGTGAAGTACCGAATTTTGTCGCCATCCTCTATCCGAAACAGCTCTTTGTAGTTCGGATCAATAAAGCGGATTCCCTTCTCCGCGTTATTCAGATGCCGGTCAAACCAGTCCTTGCGATAGCAGTAGCAGTACAGATTGTAATCGCCCTTTTTAGGATTGAGGCGGAGAATGTAAGCGTGTTTCTGCGTATCGGCTCTGAGCGTCAGCTCTCTGCCGTAGAAACCTGGTTTCTTGCTGTCCGGGTGCCGATAGCAGTACGAAGTGAGCACTGCTCTGTCTCTAAGAATTGCCTCGTGTTGGGTCTGTGAAGCATCGGGAGCTTCCAAACCACGCAGCGTGTTTATCAGATGATCGAATTCATCCTTGAACGCCTGATCCTTCAGGCTTGCGTTGTGGTCTGCCCAGGAGGAATAAAAGCTGTTTCCATCCGAATCGAAGTCAGCTCGGAGATGTCCGATGCAGCCGGTTTGACCTTCTATCTGACTGCTTTGGCTGTAGGCATACATCTGCTCTGCCGGGGTTGCAGTTCTGATTGAGAAATCCATTATCGTGCTGCCTCCTTTGATTTGTCTTTCTTTTGCTGAGATTGAAGTGCCTTGCAGAGCATTTCCTGCGCCCACTTTGGTACTGCGTCAGTTTCAAGGGTGGCCAATATGTCGCTGCGTTCAAAACGGCTGTGCTTCCCGGTAAATAGATTGGTGCAGAAGCAGGCAGACCCGCGGCTATTGGGGGAAGCACCAAATCCTCCGGTACATAGATAAAGCTGCCTGGTGGCCAGCTGGTATTCCGGTTTCAAAACATCCGGCTTAATGATAACCACCTTCTGATGAAGATCGTCAGCATGAGATATCAGACTGCATTGCTCGATACTCAGGCATTTCTGCTGGTTGTAGGGCCTGTTGTCCACTGCTGCTGTGTTTTCAGCGGATAACTGGCGTTCCAGCTCTTTTACGGCGTCTGTCATGCGCTCAGAAAAAATGCCCAGAATATGGGGATAGCTGTCATCTGCAATGCAGTGCTGGTATGCGGTAAACAATTCGTTTTGGGTGCAGAACGCGGTCATGTAGGGAAGCGATTCATTATGAGGAGCGTATCCAAGCACAATCTCCTCCGAACCGACTGAGATTGCCTGAACAATCTCATACTCTCCTGCCATTCTTTCCTCAGTCATGATTGCCTCCATTGCGATTGCCGCGGGGTGTTCTGGGAACAACGCGGTAGTCAACCCCGGCACCGGTCTGGCAGAAAGTGCAGTCATCTTTTTCGACTTGGTAAGGATCAACCCGTGTGATAAAGAACTTCTTGGCACTGAAGAACATGGCCCGGCACTTTGGACACAGACAGTATACCGAGGCTCTGTTTTTTTCTTTGTTGGTCAAATTGGTGGTCTCCTTCTGATTCCGGGGCACAGAGGGAACGGTTGCCTCAATGTTCACAATGAGTACTGGGAAACCCATGGTACGAACATTTTCATTGCAGCCGCCTCCGGCAAAGTGGTAGTGATTGATCATTTTGAATCATCCTTTCTGATTTCGTTATTGATTCTTTCGCAAAACACAAGATAACGCTGCCGCCCTCCTGACGCATAGGGATGGCAGGTAAAGAGCGTAATCATATCTTTGCCGGGCTGGATTTTGATGGCATCCACATCATCCGGCGATATAATCCTTGTGCCAACAACGGCATATTCCAGGGTTTCCCATAGGTTGGTTATCGTGATGTGGTCTCCCGGCACCAGCTCGGTAATGTACCGAAAGTAATCCGCGCCATTCCATCCCCGATGACCCGCGATAACCGCGTTTGTGTTCTTTCCTCCCACCGGGATGCTGGTCTGCCCCAACTGGGCAGCTCCCAGAGCCATATTCTGGCTGGATGCACCAAGGTACACTGGCATCTCCAGACCAAGAGCCGGAATCGAAAGAACGCCAAACACTTCGCCGGTGATACCGTAGTCTGAAAGTCTGAAGCATGCTTCTTCCAGGCTCTCAAGGCCATTTATGCCTTCCTGTCGGCTTTGAAACAGCCGCCTGTTGTATTGTTGGATATCCTCCCATAGCTCCGGATGGGTAGCAGGCGTGTATTCTGTGGTTTCTGCATCACCAGATGGCAGAATGATCACAGGCGGCTGATGTTCTGTATTGGACTGGAACTCAGACACGGTGGTTTTCATCTTTTCACGGTACAGCAGCTCATTGATTACGGGAAATAGGGATATCAGGCACCCGGTAAGAAATATGAGTAAGAGGAAAAACAATGCTATTCGTTTACGCATCGTTGTTTCTCCCCAGTAGTGCCACCACAATGCAGATGAGGAAGAGAATCAGAACAACCGCGATGGCGATATACAGCCCCCGCAGATATTCCTGTTCCCAAGTGGATTCAACTTCGGTATCCTCCTGCTGGGCTTCCTCCACCATTTCCTTTGCAGCTTCAAAGGGAATCCGGTGACCGGTAACCAGAAGCCTGTGGGAATTGACTGCAATCGGCGTACAGGTGATAAGCGTACATAGATCAGAACCGCCTGTAATGCCCAACAGGCTGGTGTCATGGGGCAGCACCGTATTCAGGCTGTCCACTTCGTAGGCAAGGGTTTCTCCCAACACATGGAGATAGAAGATGTCGCCGGTTTTCATCTGAAGCAGGTCGGTAAACATCTTCTGTCCTGCCATGCCGGAGTGCCCGGATAATACTGCGTGGGTGCTGGAGCCGCCTACAGGAAGTGAACTGCCCAGCAGATGCCCCACGCCTCGTTCCAATGTCTCGGTGTCCGTGCCATGGTAGATTGGCAGATTTACCTGAATACAGGGGATTTCGATGTAACCCATGATGCCGTTCCCACCCAGGTTCAAGAGGGAATCGTAGTTGTGGCTGGCCTCCGAGATACCTTCCTTGTCATAGGAGGACACCGGTGCCAGCGCTTGGTTGTAAGACTGCGCAAGACTGCGGGCTTCCTGTAATTCTGTTTCGTCAACATTTTGAATCATCTCCTCATACTTGGTGCAGATGGTCGAAGCGTACTTTTGGTTTACATAATTACTAATAAGCGGGTAAAGTGTTATCCCCAGAGCGAGGACAAAGATCAGAAGTGCGGCAACAATGATAGATAATTTGTGTTTCACAGAGTATGTACCTCCAGAAAAGGGTCCCGGAGGTTTCCCTCCGGGACAGATGGAAAAGGTTAGTTGACGGAACCCTTCTTGCGAAGAGCAAAGAACATGGCACTTGCAGCAACAGCCATCAGAAGCACGCCTCCGATGCTATACATCCAGGTGCCGTGATCACCGGTCTTGGGCAGGTCAAAGCCGCGGGTATTCACAACGGTCAGGGGCGCTTCTGCATTCACGCTGCCGTTGTCTTCCACCATGTTGACCTTCTTGCCGCCCACGGTAGCGGAAGCGGTCATCAGCTTGTGTTCCAGATGTTTCTGGGGCATATTTTTGAGATCACCGGTGTCCTTGATGATTTCGGCATACCGGGGGTCATTCTGGATCAGGCCCAGTACATCGGATTCATAGATGTCGCACAGGCCGGTGGTTTCCGTCTTGGAAATGACCACATCGATACCCTGTTTCAGCATAACATAGCCGCTGTCGGTGCGCACCTCGGTCATGGTGTAGGTGTCATCTTCCAGACCCTTGAGGATGATCTTACCCTTGGAATCGGCGGTCTTGACGGGGACAAAATGGGTGGCATCCGCCTTGTCGGTCACATGATCCACCACATAGTAAACGCCCTCGTCCTCATTCAGTTCGGCTTTTACAAAATAGTTGTCGGTCTTGTTCTGGATCAGGAACTCCACCTTGGAGAAATCGCCCTTGCCGTCAGAGAACAGCTTGGTCAGATCAATACCATAGCTGAACACATGGCAGTCATCCACCAGAGTATCGTAGTAATTCTGGGAGCTGCGCTTCCAGGTCAGAACAACCTTGTTATCGTTTCCCTTGTCACCGAATACCAGATCCTTGCTGCTGTCCATCTTGGCGGCGTAGGTGATTCTCACGGTGCAGTCGGAATAGCCGGAGTTGACCATGGAAGCACCAGAGTACACAGCCTTGGAGGTGTTGATCTCGGTCAGACCGGCAGCGGTCATTTCAATGGTCATAACGGATTCCCCGGAATCGGTGGTGTTGTAGGCAACGGTGAACTTACCGTCAGCCTCCGTCCACTTGGCAACGGAATCCGTGCAGGCATCGTCGGTGAAGAACTCAAGCACCACATCGCCCTTGTTGTAGGTCAGACCTTTGGAGAGGGTATCAACAAAGGTGTAGCAGGACAGATAAGTGGATTCAGAGGTGATGGAGGGCAGGGTGGAAATGATCTGGTAGTCGATGGTATCACCGGCAGAAGCGGTGCCGGTGTGGGCATAGCCGTCGGTGATGCTGGAAGCGGAACCCTGATGCTTGCCGGTGTCGTTCTTGTTCTCCCGCAGGGTCTTTTCCAGAGAGGGAATGCCGGTCAGGTTCTTGGGATACAGGGTAATGTCATAGATCCAGCGGGTGCCGCCGTCAGTAGCGTTGGTGCCGTTCACGGAGGTCATGGGCACAGACACAAGGAAGGGATCGGTGGTGGACACGACCATTTCGGGAACCTTGGTTTCCACAACCAGATACAGGCCCAGATTCAGGTTTTCTGCCTTGGTCTTGCCGTAGGAATCCGTCAGAGGCATGGCAGCGCCGCCGTTTGCGGAGATGTAGGCTTCCAGAGCATTTTTTACTACGGTGGAATTGGATTCCAGAGCCGCAGCCAGAGCGTCGATCAGCACATCGGACTGATAGAAATACTTGGCTTCATCCAGAGCATCGGCGTTGGTGTAGCGCTGTGCGCCATCTGCAAGGTTCAGTGCTTTCAGGAAGTCCGCGCCTTTGGTCTTGTCGATAGCGTACAGCACTTCCACATGGCTGTCGTTGCGGCTGTCATTTTCAGACTCGGAGAACTGGACAATATTCGCAACCTGAATATAGCTGAACTCCACGCCCTTGATGGCGTAGCCGTAGCCGGTTTCGCCATTGCCCAGAGCGGCACCGCTGCCGCCCAGCACATCGTTCACGCCGGTCTGGTCAAACACGCCGGTGGACACATAGGAGGAATCCCAAACGCCGTCCTTTTCGGCATTGGTGAGATCGTACTTGTAGATGGTCAGGGAGCCGGTTCTGGATTCATCAATGGGGGCATCCTCCAGTTCGGCGGCAGACACGGAAAAAGGAATAGAAAGAGCCATCATCACGGCAAGGCCCATTGCAAAAAGCTTTTTGATAGATTTCATTGTAATTGTCCTCTCTTGAAGTCATTTTGTTTTTGTTTGTGGAATGAAAATAGCCAGAGGATGATCTCTGGCAAAAATGTGGGAGTGTTTCATTTACGATCTCCTTTTACGAAGAATAGAAAAAACAAGGCCGGAGAAACAGGCAAAAGCCGGAATCAGTGCAAAAACGGGGAACAATCGAAGCCCAGTAGAACCGGTCTTGGGAAGTGTATAGGTTCTGGTATTCACCACTCGCAAACTGACGCTCATATTGTCGGAGGCAAGTTCGCCCTCAAAGGCAGTTCCATCCAGAAGATTGTAGCCATCCGGGGCTTTGGTCTCCGTCAGACGGTACTGTAGTCCCGGATAAAGGTTGTCCCATTCCAGCAGTCCGTCCGTCCCGGTGGTTAGGCTCCCGTCCGTTACATCGGGATTGGAGCAGCCGCCCCGGACAATGGTTTCGGAGTAGGTCACGGGATACCACAGGGAGCCCTCCGCACTCCATTCCAGCCGGAAGGTGGCTCCCGCCAGAGGACTGCCGGTAATGTCGATCTTCTCCACAGTCACCTTGCCGGTTCGCAGAGCGTTGACGAACGATACTTCGGCAATCTCACCCTGTTTTACGGTGACGGTCTGTGGATTTTCACTGACGCATTGGTAAAAACTGTTTTCGGGAAGCAGTTCTTCTACCGTGTACTGTCCGGGCAGCAGATTCTCGGTCAGAATAATACCGTCCTTGTTGCTGGCGAAGGGAGAACCGTCCAGAACCTTTCCTTCGGCATCTGTAATTTTGAACTGCCAGCCCTCCACAGAACCGCCGCCCTCCACGGTTTTGGAAATTTTCAGCCTGCCATACTGGACATTGGTGAAGGTGATGGAAACATCCTCATGGGGCTTGATTTCAAACTTGTGGACTGTTTCGTCCACCATCCAGTATTCGTCCTCAAATCGACCATGCTCGTCGCCGGTTTCCTTCGCCCAGTAGATGCCGGGGTCAAGGTAATAGCCCGCCTTACCGTCGGCATTGGTGATAAGGGTGCCGACTTTCTGTGTGCAGGCTTCATCCGAATATACGGTGATGTGCCAGCCTTCCACGGATTCGCCTGTGTTGGTTTTCTTGTAGAACCAGACCAGACCCTGCTCCTTGTTAAGCCAGGTGTCCACGGTGGTTTCGCCGGCTCTTACGGTCACATCGTGGAAACCCAGTTCTGTGAGCCAATAATTATCCTCCGTGGGCAGCTCGACAACCGTGTACCGACCTAACGGAAGATTCTGGGTGCAGGCATAGCCATTGTCATCGGTGGTGAAGTCTCCGTAGGAATTGCCCTCGGAATCTCTCACCCGAAATGTCCAGCCGCCAAGCTGATTGCCGGTGTTGGTGGTCTTGTGGATCTCGATGCGTCCGTAATGGGTGTTGGTGAAGGTGACTTCTGCGGTTTGACCAACTGCAACCGATACAGACTTCACGGCGGTGTCAAATTCCCAATAGGGATCGTCCGTGGGATTCTCTTTTGCGTAATAGGTTCCCTTCTGCAAACCCGAAACGGTTACCGTGCCATCTGCCCCGGTGGCAAAGGGAGAGCCGGACACAGCGTTGGTGCAGTCGGCATCCGTATACAGCCCGATCTGCCAGCCACTCAGGTTTGCACCCGTGTTCGTGGACTTAATCAGCTTCACGCTGCCGGTGTTCAGCTTGTTTGTGAAGCTGACTGTCGCGGTGCCGCCTGCGGTTACAGTTACCGTCTGTGGGTTGGTACTGGAGCAGTAGTAAAGGGCATTGATTGCGCTGTCCATGTGTCCGATTTCCTTGACATAGTAGGTGCCAGGGGTAAGCCCGGTGACGGAAATTTTACCGCTGGTGTTGGTGCTGTGCGGACCAGAAACCAGCGTGGTGCAGGCAGAATTGGAGTAGATTCCAAACTGCCAGCCGGACAGGTTCTTGCCGTCCTCTGTGGTTTTCGTCAGGCTGATAGCGCCGGTGTTCAGCTTGTTATAGAAGCTGACCGAAGTGGTTCCGCCGCTGCTGACACTGACCTTCTGGGGATTGGTGCTGGAACAATAGTACATTGCGTTGATGGAACTGTCGGTGTGCCCCAGCTCCTTGACATAGTAGGTGCCAGCGGTCAGCCCGGTAATGGAAATCTTTCCGCTGCTGTTGGTGGTGTAAGGTCCCGCCGCAAGGCTGGTGCAGGCGGAGTTGGTGTACACGGCAAACCGCCAGCCGGAAAGATTCTGCCCATCCTCCGTGGTTTTCGTCAGGCTGATGGTTCCCGGATCAGGGGCTTTCAGCTTAAAGTAGGCATTCAAGCTGCCGCTGGAAGCGCTGGCAAGGGATACCGTCGTCTGATAGCTGGAACCCGACATATACCAGATGTTATAGGTGGAGCTTGCCGCGGAGGGCAGATACCGGGTAGCCCTATACACAGTGGAGGAAGAAATCGTTCCCGCCTGCGTGATGTACAGAGTGCTGCCGCTCTTGTAGAACTCCGCTCCATTTCCGTCTGTGAAAGAGAAGTTGGAGAGAACGCCGTTGCTGTCATAGACGCTGGTTTCTTCTCCTGTCAGGCTGATGGTAGGAGCGCTGCCGCTGGATGCGGAAGTGAAGCTGGGAATCTTCTTTGCCGCCTGAATGTTGGACACCAGCGTATTGTAGTTGGAAGTAAAATTGGTAACAGATGCCGCACCGGCATTGTAGAAGATATTTCCAGCCGTTCCGCACTCGTTGGTGGAGTTGAGGGTGAAGGTGCTGGGGTCACGCAGACCGCACACAATTTCGTAAATCAGAAACTGGGTGGCGATCCGCAGGGGTACATTGGGGTTGTTGGCTTTGGATGTGGTGGTCACGCTGATGGAGTGATTCCACATCTGATCGCTGTACAGCAGAATCAGACCAATGGCTTCCCGCCGTGCGGCAGGCAGAGCGTACCACACATTGCTGCCAGTGGTGCTGCCACTGCCGTCCAAGGTCACATCCCGGTCAACGGAGTTTCCGGAGGTGCTGGCTGCGTAGCTGCGCCAAGGCTCAATGCAGTACAGGGGGTCATCCGCATAGGCAACACCGCCATACCGTGCAAAGTGCCAGCCCAAATTCTTGATGTACGCAGTCCGGGTGGTGCCGGTACCATTAGGTTTGTAGGCACAGGCAACCTGAGAGTTCAGAACAGTGGTGTAATTGCCGTTATCAGCAAAGTCAAACAGCATAATACTTTTCTGGGTGCTGCCGATAGCCCAGGTAGAACTATCGCCGGGTGACAACCCCATTATGCCAGGACCATCCTGGGGGACATCTTCTGCGGATGGTTCAGAGCTTTCTGTTTCCGGTTCAGGTTCTGTTTCCGGGATAGTATCTTCCGGAACCGAATCGGGATCAGGCTCTGAACTGGTGATCGTTGGTTCTGTGATGGGAGTTTCATCTTCAGGCAGGGATTCTTCGGTAGGAGGATCTACACCAGATTCAAATTGCGAAGAAGGCATTTCAGCCGCATAGCCGAAGGGCACCATACTGAAGAACATCAAAAATACAAGCACCAACGCCAGCGGCTTACGAAGTTTGGTAAACAGCATTGTAGTGTGATCCTTTCTTGACTTTATGAATTTGTGAACCGGGGAAGAGTTAAAACAATCATAGGCATCGCCTCCTGTATTGAAATTCCATCCATTTGGATGACATATGGAACATATGTAAGAGACTGCCACAGCAAAGCCATAGCAGCTCGTAATTCATAAAGCGTATTCTCATATTTGTCCTCGACGCCCTGAGAGGGGAAGTCACCAGACGGCAGCTTGCTGTGCTGCTCCATAGGAATCTAACCTCCCCGCCTTCATTATGACCGGGCCGCGAATTACGGAAGTATCATTGTCCCTGTGCAGGTTCATCGCTTTGCTGGTTGCACTCCAGCATTCCAGAGTAGCATTTATCGCTATTCCCGAAAGGAAGTCTCGGCGTGTTTCCCTGATAGCTCTCTGCACGGTAATGTATCTGGTGAATGGTATTCAATTGTCAAGCTACGCACTCAGAACATTCGTTCTGTTTGCAATTATTTTATAGGAAAGCAAGGCTCTTTTTTAGGAACTACCTTGTCACAATCAGGGAAGCCGTTGGTCACAATCAGAGCCTGTTGACAAAAGAAGATAGTTCTATTGAGATTTGGCGCAGCTCATCCCGAAGATTTTCACGCTCTGATTCCTTACCCAGCAGTAGGTAGTCTGTGGAGCAATTGAGCAGTTCTGCTATGTTAATCAGAAGTTCAAACGAACAGACATTCTTCCCGGTCTCTATCCGCGTGATAAATTCTCTGGAAGTGTTCAATGAGTTTGCCAGTGCTTCCTGCGTAAATCCGCAACTCTTTCGGGCATTGCGTACCCTTTCCCCGAATGCTTTTTGATTAAACTGCATTTTCCTGTTCCTTTCTGCTGGGTGCAGGGGAGGACACAGGAAAGTCAGGGCTTTATCGCTGCATTTAGGCGCAACGAAATAAGGGTACTGAAAATACATTCTAAAATTCAGAATGTACTCCTGTATCCTCGGCCCTGATGATCACTCAGGCTTTAGATATGTAAATTTGTTTGCTGATAAAAATAAAAGCCGGGCATGAAAACGGTAGAGTAAGCCTGTTACTCATCGTTTTTCATGCCCGGCTATTTGGTGGTGTTTCATTATGCGGTCATTGACCGCATACCCCGTTGCTCGGTGCTATGATGGAATATTAAAAAATAGTTGCCGACGGCTGCCTTGCGGAGCGTCGGTAAAACAGCGGCGTTTTACTGCGCCGGTAAGCGAGATTTATTTGCGTGATCTGGTGGCATTTGGGACATTTCAGTTCTATCTTGCCTGAAAGCGGCGTTGTCTTGTAGAAGATGACGCGCTGGCAAACCTTGCATTTTACAGCTACCCGCATTTCCTGTTCCGTACTTGTTTCCATATGTTCGCCGCTCCTTCGCTATTGCCTGTAAAGAAGGTTCTTGTCCAGCAGCCCCAGACGTTCCATCCGGAACGCAAGCGCTGACCTGGAGACGCCCAATGCTTCCGCCAACCGGCAAAAGCTGTCATATTTGTTCGGTGTGTATTTCTTGGAGAGTGTGCCGATATGCTCTCCCAACCCAGCAAGGAACATCCCGTCCAGAATCGCGTCCTTTGGCATCAGCAGAGCCGCGGCGAGGGCGTCGGCCTGCCATTCTGTCCAGTCGGTGACTTTCCTGCGGCTTTCCGGTGTGCGGCGGTAGTCGCACATCAGGCGGCGGGCGGGGCCGTAGGCATCGGGAAACGCCTTGTAGAGAATCTGGTGGGCGATCTCGTGCGCCAGCGTGTAGTTTTTCCTGCCGACAGTCTTGGGAGAGGCGCACAGCCGTGCGTCGATCAGGATGGTGTTTCCGTCGAGGTAATAATAGCATTCCTCGCCATCATAGTACACCGGCACGTACTGTTCGTCCGGCGACGTAACGCCCAGGATGCTCCCATCCAGAGACGGGATCTGGTAATCGACCTCCAGGCCCAACACATCGGCCAGTTCCTCCGGGTTGACCTGATAGCACAGATGCCTTTCCGGTACATATGCCTCGGTGTAGATGGAAAGAACTCTCCCGGCAATTTGCTCGATATCCTCCCTGGATAGAACCGGTGCTGCCATATGACCTCCTCCGTGAGAATGCCTGCTATCAGAAATGCGAATGTATGTTCGCTAACTGACTGTGGCGCTATAATAACACCGCCTACCGGGATTTGTCAAGAGGAAAAGCCAAGTTTACAGAAACAAAAAATTTTTTGCAATTCCTGCCAGCATACTGGCAGCTTCCATAGCGTCCCGTTTGGAGGTCGTGGAGGGATACACATACATTTGCAGCGTGGTCTGCACATTTGCGTGATCCAGAATTTCAGATTTAACATCCATTCATCTCTCAATGCAACGTATGGCAAAAGAATACCGTGAAGGGTAACTCCAGGGATATGTGTAGGCAGAAGCGCTATTCTGGGACATGAGGTGTCGGCGAGCGGCAATGAAAACCGTACATAGCTGCTTTGAGGCAAAAAGCAGGTCTTGTTTTTTCGGTATCATGGTATCGTGCCTGATACGCGCATCAAAGCCTCATCCCTCCAGATGATATGCTTTCTTCAACGCGGCAACTTCTTCATCGCTGATATGCACCATCCTGCCAAGCCGCTGTGATTTCAGAATGGATGCTGCTGTCAGTTCCATGACCTCAAGCCGGTCAAACGCTTGCAGCAGCGATTCTCCGGTCACGATCACACAATCATTTTCCACGATCGCTGCCGGATGCGCGGCATCAAATTCCTCTGCCAGCTTGTCTGAATCCAAGTAAAGTTCTTCATACGGCACCCGTTTGACATCGCGCAGGAGAATGTAGCTTTCCGGGATTGTTCTTGCGTCAAATTCCATGTCCGTGACGGCAAACGCCATTGCATGGACTGGATGCGCAAGAAGCACCGCCCCGATCTGAGGATTTTCCCGGTAAATGTTTCGGTGCGCCAGAACGGCGCGGGACGGTAGCTTTCCTAGCTCTTTGGCATCGCCTTTGATGCGAACCAGATCGTCCTCCTCCAGATAAGCACGATCAAAGCCGAACGGAGTAATAAGGAAGCTCCCGTCAGGAAGGCGGACGGAATAGGTGCCATGAGTTGCCGTAAACAGATCCATTTTGTAGGAGCGCCGGATCAGCGTAATCATGTCGCGTCTGGCTGCCAGCTCCGCAGAGCTGCGGTATTGAGAAATGAAATCCCCCAGCCTGGTGTGGCTGTCGGTTTCACTCAGGCGGTATGCGTTTTCCGGGAGTGCGCGTATATTTCCAAGCTGTCCTGCCAGCACCTCAAGCTCCGCTGTATAATTGAGCGTTTCAAACTGCTGAAAGGCGGTAAACATATCCGGCGCGCCAACGCAAACGCCGTGGTTCTCCAACAGCGCAATATTGCAGCCCTGTTCAAATACCTTTCCGATCTCCAGGCTGAGTTCCTGACTGCCTGGAACCGCATAGGCTGCAAATTTTACATCCCTGCATATGTGTCGTACAGACGGGATCAGGTCAAGATTTGGGAGCTTGCGAACAACGGAAAAAGCCACAAGCGCCGGCGGGTGTGCGTGCAGAACCGCGTTCAGATCCGGGCGCAGACGATAAACCGACCTATGGAACGGCAATTCGGATGATGGCTTATGCGATCCTTCACAGGCTCCGTCCGGACGGACACAGATAATATCTTTTCGGCTGAGTGTGCCTTTGTCAATGCTGGCGGGAGTGATCCAGATGTTCCCCTCTGCATCACGGATCGACAGATTCCCGCCGGACATGGTCGTAAGCCGTTTGTCGTAGATCCGCTGCATAAACATGACGATCTGATCTGCCGGATGGATATATTGAATATTCATAATGAACGCTCCTATAAGAAAGTTTTCAGTTTCCGATATGCAGATTCCCAATCCGGGGTATGGTGAGGCATGTAGGTTTCCACCTTCACTGAACGACCCACGACTTCTCGCAGCGCGTGAATGTCCTTAAGGTCGCCCAGCGCCATAGCCTGCACCAGAAGGTTGCCCATGGCGGCGCCCTCTATGGGGCCGGTTATCACACGGCATCCCGTCGCGTCCGCAGCGAACTGGTTCAAAAGACGGTTCCTGCTCCCCCCGCCGACAATGTTCAGGCTGTCTATGCTCTGCCCCTTTATCTCGCTGAGCTTCTCCAGCGTGTAGCGATATTTCAGAGCGAGGGATTCATATATGCAGCGGGCAAACCTGCCCACCGTATCTGGTAGGGGCTGGTTGGTAGCGGCGCAGAACTGGCGTATCTTCTGCCGTATGCGAGCGCCGGAGAAGAAGGGGGCATGATCCGTGTCGATTATGGAGCGGAAGGGCTCCGCTGCCTCTGCCTCACGCACTATCTCGTCCCAGCTCAGGGATATTCCCTCCGCCTGCCATTCCCGGCGGCATTCCTGTATAAGCCAAAGCCCCATTATGTTCTTAAGCGGGCAGAAGCCACCCTGCACATTCCCCTCGTTGGAGAAGCCCGCATCCCGAACCTCGTCGGTGAGCAGCGGAAGCTCAGCCTCCATGCCGAAAACCGACCATGTGCCGCTGGAGCAGAAGGCAAAGCTGCCGCTGCCGGGTATGGCCGCGACCGCCGAAGCCGTATCGTGGGTGCCGACCGCTGCAAAAGCGGCACAGTTTATACCTAACTCGCGGGCAATCTCGGAGCGCAGCCTGCCGCGTATCGTCCCCGGCATATCTATGGGCGGGAATATCTTTTCCGGCAAGCCGAAAGCCGCCATTATGTCCCTGTCCCAGTCCCGCTTTATGGGGTTATAAAGCATAGAGGTAGTGGTTTCGGTGTATTCGGATTTCTTTTCGCCGGTGAGGAAATACCCAAGCAGATCCGGCATGAAGAGCATGGTTTCGGCAGCCTCCAGCGCGGCGTCGCCCTCCCTTTTGCGCCGGTAAAGCTGATAGGCGGTGTTGAAGCTCTCGTTGCCTATTCCGGTATGGGAGAAGAGCGCGGGGAAGTCCATCATCTTCCATGCCTCTGCGCAGTCCTCCTCCACGGCGTTGCGGTAAGCGCGGGGATTTGAGAGAAGATGCCCGTTTTTGTCCAGCAGGCCGTAATCCACGCCCCATGTGTCGATGCCGAAGCAATCCAGCGCCCCTATGTCCGCCCGGCGGAAGGCGAGGAAGCCCTGCTTGAGTTGATTGTAAATATAGGGAAGATCCCAGTAGCAGACGCCGTTGAGCTCTACATAGTGGTTTTCAAAGCGGTGCAGCTCCCGCATGGAGATGCGCTCACCGTCAAATTGTCCGAGTATGGCACGGCCATTGCTGGCCCCTATGTCAAATGCCAGTAGGTTACGCATATTGTTTCACTACACCTTTCTTAAGTATGATGTTTGCGTATATCGAGGTCTCGCCGGACGGAAGCGCGCAGTAGCAGGTTCTCGCCTCATCACAAAATCGGAACCGCGCATGGAATCCCACGGTCTCCGCACCCCTCGGATCATGGCGGGCTGCGGATTTCGTGTAGATGTCCAGAGGAAAGACCTCGAGTATGGCGTTTGGCAGCTCCGGGGAAGATGAGGGAGGGGATTCCAGCATGGCGCGTTCCTTTCTATATGCCTGACCGGGGCGGAATGAACCGTCCCGGTCATTTTTTTGAGATGATCATTACCTTATGTTCTTGTACATGGGGCCGTAGGCGGCGCAGGCGCGGTAGTCCTGGCCTTCCTTATCCATGCCGAAGGCGTTCCATGCGGCAGGACGGAAGATGTCCTCAGAGGGTACGTTGTGCATACATACGGGTATGCGGAGCATGGAGCAGAGCGTGATGAGGTCCGCGCCGACGTGTCCGTAGGAGATCGCGCCGTGGTTGGCTCCCCAGTTCTGCATGACGGAGTAGGCGTCCTCAAATGGGCTTCCCACCTTGCCGTCGCAGCGTGGCGCAAACCATGTGCAGGGCCATGTGGGATTGGTGCGCTCCATGAGCGTATCCGTCACCTTGTCGGGCAGCCTTACCGTCCAACCCTCGGCGATTTGCAGCACGGGGCCAAGACCCTTGACGAGATTCAGACGGATCATGGTGACGGGCATTTCCGCGCGGGTGACAAAGTGGCTGGAGAAGCCGCCGCCGCGGAAGTTATCAAAGCCCGCCTCGCACCATACGGTAGCATCGGTCATTTTCTTTATGTCCTCGTCGGTGACCTCCCACCAGCGCTTCATGACGGCGTTGCCGTCTTCATCGGTGCATTCGCCGCAGGCGTCGAGACAGGCCGCGCCGGAGTTGAGCAGGTGTATGATGCCGCCGTTGTCCTTGGCCTTGCCCTCGAGGTCGTAGCCGGTGACGCGCTTGGTGGCCTCGGGAGACCAGTATGTGCGCACGTCGGCGAAGATCTGGGCGCGGTTGGTCAGCAGCCCCATAAAGAGCATGCCAAGGCCGTTGAGCACGTCGTTTTCGGTCGCAAAGACCATCGGCTCCTTCGTGCCTTCAAAGTCGAAGGAGGAGTTGAGCACGGCCTCGGGATAGTCGCAGTTGGGCCAGTGATCGGTCCACTGCCTCTGACCCTGGAAGCCGGCGGCAATGGCGTTGTGACCTACCATCTCCTCCTTGAATTCCTCGGGGAGATTGGGGTTGCCCTGTATGAGATCCTTTATGATGCAGTACATTTTTATGGTAAATTCCCACTGCCTGCGCTTTTCCTCGTCGGTAAACCTTATGCGGCGCTCCTTACCCAGAAACTCCACGGATTCAGGATTGTCGTCACGGCCCTCCTTGCAGTGCTCGAACGTCCACGCCAGAGCCTTTTCATAGGCCTCGCGGTCATAGATACCCTCCTCCATGCGGCGGAGTATCTCCACCTCATCGACGGATTCGACGCGCAGGCCGAGGTATTCCTCCATAAACTGCTGATCTATGATGGAGCCGCCTATGCCCATACACATGGAGCCTATCTGCAAATAGCTCTTGCCATGCATGGTGGCAGCCGCAACCGCCGCCCTGCCGAAGCGCAGCAGCTTTTCCTTTACGTCCTCAGGTATCTCGGTGACCTGATCCGCGTCCTGTACCTCGTGGCCGTAAATGCCGAAGGCCGGAAGCCCCTTCTGTGCATGGGTGGCAAGTACGGAGGCGAGGTATACGGCGCCGGGGCGCTCTGTGCCGTTAAAGCCCCATACGCCCTTTATCGTCATGGGATCCATATCCATGGTTTCGGAGCCGTAGCACCAGCAGGGAGTGACGGAGAGGGTTATGGACACGCCTTCTCTGCGGAACTTTTCGGCGCAGGCGGCGGATTCCGGCACGCGGCCGATGGTGGAATCGGCTATGACCACCTTTACATGGTCGCCGTTAGAGTAGTAAAGGGTATCCTCGAAGAGCTTTTTCACAGCCTCCGCCATGGCCATTACCTGACTCTCAAGACTCTCGCGCAGCTTCATGGGGCCTCTGCGGCCGTCGATGATGGGACGGATGCCGATGACTGGATAGCTGCCTACGTAACGATTCTTTGCCATTCCAAATTCCTCCTCTGTGTGGTTCAAGGTTCGGATTGATGTCCTTGTTGTTTTCTCCTGTATCGTTTTCCAACAGGAGACCCGTTTTGCGGTTCAGTTCTTCATCCCAAACGATAATGTCAGCCAGCTTGCCCGGTGCGATCGAGCCAATTTCCTTTTCCCAGCCCAGTTCCTTTGCCGGGATCATCGGGCAGTTGTCCCTGATGCGGCTCTGTCACGCCGGCTTTTTCCGTTCGTTCGGGAACTTCAGTGTATAGGCGGCATAGACGTTCGCTCCGCGCTGATCTGCGCCCAAAACGATTGCGGAAATTGGCTTCATAGGCAAGCATCCTTGTATTCAATCTCCAGTACGGTATCAGTCGGGTCTGGAAGCATATAGGTAAAGTGCGGGATAGTGCCAAGCGTAACAAATGCGAGGTTTTCGTAAGCGTTTGTGATCCAGCTCTCTCCGCGCAGCACCTCGCTGCCATCCGCCAGCCGACGCACTGCACCGACGCGCTTTGCGTCAAGCCCCGTCAGCGCCAGCGGCCCGATGGGGTTTTCCAGAATATGCGCATAGATGCGGCCATCTTTCTTTGTGTACCAGCCCCAGTCCGGCTTCGGCACGTCGGCGCTGCCGCAGCTGTAGATGCTCTCGCCATTGACCGCCAACCATGCGCCGATGTCATCCAGCAGCCGGCAGCTCTCAAGATTGAACCTGCCGTTTGCATCCGGCCCAACGTTCAGAATCATGTTGCCGCCCTTGCTGACGCACTCGACCAGCTTTCGGATGAGCATGGCTGCGGGCTTATAGTCCGTATCGTAGGGGTTATAGCCCCAGTTGTTGTTCATGGTCGTGCAAAGCTCCCAAGGAACGCGCTCACCGCAGACGTTGCGGATACCCTCTGGCGGCAGGATTTGCTCGGGACTTACAAAATCACCGCTGTAATACGCGGGCTGCTCCGTAACAAGGCTGCCAAAGCCCTCGCCGCTCGTTTCCAGCCGGTTATCGATAATGACATCCGGCTGATGGCGGCGAACCATCCGCACCAGCTCCGTCGCTCTCCACGCCTCACCGCGTAGCTTGTCATAGGCATAGTCGAACCAGAGAATGTCGATCTTCCCATAATTCGTGACCAGCTCCTCGATCTGCCCGTGCATATAGGTCAGGTAGCGATCAAAGTCGATTTTTTCATTCAGATACATCGGGTTTCCGCGCATGGGATGGTTGATGTCCTTGTACTTTGGGTAGTCCGGATGATGCCAGTCGATCAGAGAATAATACAGCCCCACGCGAAGCCCCTCTGCGCGCACTGCGTCCACAAACTCGCGCACCAAATCGCGTCCGCAGGGCGCATTTGTGCTTTTATAGTCTGTCAGCTTGGAGTCAAATAAGCAAAAACCGTCATGATGCTTGGCGGTCAGCACGACATACTGCATACCCGCCCGTTTTGCGCGCCGCGCCCAATCTCTGGGGTCATAAGCCTTTGTCGTAAACTCCTGCGTATAGCGCTCGTACTGCTCGGCAGGGATCTTTGCCTCGCTCATGTACCACTCGCCGCGCCCGGGGATCGCATAAAGGCCCCAATGAATGAACATACCGAAACGTGCTTCGGTGAACCACTGTGTTCGTGTTTCTCTTTCTGTCATAGACTATCCTTTCACGGCACCTGCCGTCAGCGACTTGACAAACGTTTCAGACAGCAGGCAGAAGATGACGATGGTAGGCAGGACGATCAGGATGATCGCCGAAAACATTCCGTTCAGATTCTTGGAATACGCCGTAGTAAATTGTCCAAGCAGCGCGGGGAGCGTCATGTTTTCCTTCGACTTGAGCAGAATGGATGCAAAGTAATATTCATTCCAGTTATTCAAAAACGCCATAATCGCCGCCGTTGCAAGACCGGGCCTCGCAATTGGGACAATAATACGGAAATATGTGCTGATATAACCACAGCCGTCCATCATGGCAGCCTCCTCCATTTCCTTCGGAATGGAGAGGAAGTAACTGCGTAGGATAAAGAACGTGACGGCGATGCCAAGACTTGCATATACAAAGATAACGCCGGTCAGCGTGTCCTTGAGTCCGATGTCGGAAAGCAGTCGGTAAATCGGGAAGCTGATGGAGATTGAAGGAATGAAAAGCGTCGATGCGAACATCAGGGTCACCAGGTTTTTTCCTTTGAAAGACATTCGCGCAGACACATATGCGGCAAGGGATACAGCAAAGACGCTGATCACCGTAGATATGACCGTAACAATCAGACTGTTCAGGAAATACCGACCGATATTGAGCTTTGTAAAGATCGTAATGTACCCGTCAAAGACCCACGTGTCCGGGAGCCCCAATCCGCCGGGCGTCTGCTTAAAGGAGTTAAGCAGAACCCAAAGAATGGGATACAGGGAGATTGTCAGTACAAACGCTATCAGCAGATAACGCAGCACATTCACGAGTATTAAAGAAGTAGAGTTCAGTTTCATATTCCGGTTACTCCTAATCTGATGTATCCGAACGGAACGCACGGTTAATCAGGCAGACAATCACAATTCCGAGAATGAACTGGATTACGCCGGCGGTGTTTCCGCGCGCGAAATTCAGCTTTGTGCTGCCGAGGGATGTTTTGTAAATATAATAACTCAGCGAATAGGTGGTGTTGTCGGGACCGCCGGACGTGATAAGTGCGATTTCATTGTAAAGAAGCAAACCATAGTTTGCCGCCATGACCGAAATCGTACCGATCATCGGTCTTAGAAGCGGCAGCGTGATATACAAGTCAATTTGACTGTCGGAGGCTCCCTCGATGCGAGCCGACTCGTAAATGGCGGGATCAATAGAGAATATCTGCGTCAACAGCAGAAGGCAATTGGATCCGCCAAAAAGAATAAAGGTAAATGTGATTCCCCAAAACGCATACTTTGCGTTTGACAGGACGCTCACATCCGAGCCGGGCCAGATCAGGTTGCATAGCTCTGTGACAATGCCACGCGCAGGGCTGTAAAGATTCAGGAATATCAGACCGATTGCTGCGGTAGAAATGATGTTCGGAATCAGGAACATATTGCGCGCGAATTTCCAGCCGCGCATTTTCCTGGACAATGTAAGGGCAACCAGAATCGTAAACGGAACCTGTACCAGCAGCATTAGAGAGACCCATTTCAGAGAATTTATCAGAGCCATCTTAAAATTCGCGTCATAAAGGAACAGCTTTATATAATTATCAAAGACGTGCTCCCAACCGAGAAACTCCGGCGCTGTGAAATTCTCATAATTCCACGAACAGAAGGACGTCAAAAAAATCGTAATCAGTGGGTAGGCATAAACGATTAGAAACAGAATCGTGCATGGCGCAAGAAAGGCCAGAATAAAGCCTTCCTTTCTATAACTCCCCAACGTTCGGGAACATGTGTTTTCAAGCCTTCCAGCCTTCATTGGAGACCATCCTTTCTCTGTCCGGGATAGAGTGCGAAGGGGGCAAATTGCCCCCTTCAACTCAAATCGGATGCATCAATTTGCTGCGATGACGGCGTCGAGCTCGCTTACCACATCGTCAACCGTCTTTGAGCCGTCCTTCAAGCCGGCATACTTGGCCTGAATTTCACCCTCAAAATCACCAAACTGGTTACCCAGACCAAGAGCCTGATAGTCCGCTGCCATGCAAAGCTGACAGGCGGAAACCAGAAGCTTTGCCTCAGGAGCGTCCACCATGCCGATTAGCGACATATAATCCACATTGGTGTTAGGCGCCATGCCGATGCCGTAGGAAATGATCTTGTTGGCGATCTCCTCGCTCGTCATGTACTTGATGAACGCAATGCATGCCGTCGTCTGCGCCTCGGTCAGGCCGCTCGAAACGACAAGACCCGTGCCGCCGGACATGAGAGACGCACGCTTGCCGGGCTCGTTTGTCGGGAAGTTGGCGGGCTTGATGTTTTCCGCACCTGCCATGCAGCCCACACTTCCGCCGGCATCCCAAACACCGTTAAAGAGCATCGCCGTCTTGCCATCAAAGAAATCGGTGCGATACTGCTCATCGTCATCACCACCGGGACCGAAGTTCGCGGAGTCAATCTGCTGGAGAACCTTTTCCTGCATGAAGGTCATGACCTCACGGAAAGCGGGATCGTCAAAGGACATGACATCCGCACCCTTCGCGTAGAATGCACGAGTAGCGGCGTCCGCCTGGAAACGCCCCGCGGTCAGAATGTTGGTGGGCCAGCCGGCATTCAATCCGAACGGGGTGATACCGCCAGCGACCAGCATCTGAACGGCTTCTTCAAAGTCCGCCCAGGTATTCCATTCGGCAGGAACCTTTGCGCCAGCCTGCTTAAATAGAGCCTCATTGTACCAGAAGCCGACAGCCTCGATCTGCTCACGGACGGAATAAATCTTGCCGTCTGCGGTCAGGTTCTGATCATAACAGACGCCGGCACCGGCCTTGAAATCGGCATCCTCATCAAGATACGGCTTCAGGTCAAGGATCAGGCCAGCGGCACTTGCGACCGGAACAATGTTCCAACCGCCGAAGTCGGCAATGTCATAGAATTTACCGCCGCTAATGTCATTAAGCGCCGTATTGTAGATACCCTCTGCGCCGGACTCGTCAGGAACCGCAATAAAGGTGAACTCGTCCTTGTGCATATCGGCAAAATCCTGATAGATCTGCCGCATCTGTGCAGCGGCAGGCCACTCGGACTCATCGTGGTAGTAACCGTGAACAAAGGTGATTGTAGGCTTCTCCGTGTCCATCGACATTCCGTCTGTCTTTTCACTCGTTTCCTTCTTCGGCGCTTCATTGGTGGCTGTACAGCCTGCAAACAGGCTGATGACCAAAATCGATGCCAGCAGCAGTGCAAATAGCTTTTTCATAATACCCCTCCATATTTTTATTTTTGATTGGTCTGCGGCCGTTAAGCCTTAAAACCATGATTAGTTTAGTTGAGAACCGTTTGAAACTCCATAAAGGATTTTGATGAAACATTGCGTTTAACGCACCTAAAGAAAGACGATGCGCCTTCGGATTGTTAAATATACACAATCCGAAGGCGCATTAAAGTAGGTCGTATGTAATATTTTGATATAGTTGCGATATTTTCACATCTGTTGAGCTTTTATTCAATATCTGTTATAATAGAAATAATCAGCTGCTGGACTGGTTTCCCTCGCAAAAGATCTTCCAGGCTCTGTTCTAGTTGCGCGCTTTTTTTGGCGGACAGGACCGTGTAGAGCGTCAGGATTTGCTGGTCTGCTTCCTGACAGGCCTGCATGGCCTCTGCCAGAATCGGCACCTGCTCGTGAATCCATGGCTCCGAAATTTTCGGATTGCTTGGCGCTTGATGCGTTTTTATGACAATCTGTTTCTGTACGTCCTCACTGAGCATATATTTTAGAAATCGTATACTGGCATCGATCTGTTTTTGGGAACCATCGCTGCTAATGACATAGCCGGTAGCAGGATTGGCGTATGCGATTGTTTCCCCGCAAAGGCCGGGGAATGCAGCATAGCGGATTTCCTGCTTTGTCGTTGTTTCCGTAAATTCCGTGTTTGCCCAAACGCCGTCGATATAGATGGCACTCTTTCCATCGAAAAAATTCTGCCGGATATCCAGCGCCGTTCCGCGCCGCACATCATAGGACAGTGCATTCACGAGTTCCGACACCGCGAGCTCCGCATCCTCCCTGTGGCACACGGGCGAGTCCTTTTGCATATAGTTCAGAGCATCCGCCGATACGGCGGCCAGCCTGGCTCCAAGGAAGAACCCCATCTGGCTGACCTGAAGCTGAAGCGGCACGGCTCCGGTTTGCGGTGCGATTTCCGCCAGTGCATCGCACGCGTTCCAGAACTCCTCCCATGTCCGTGGGAGTACAACCTTCCCGTTTGGCGTTCCGGTATCCGTGATTCCAGCCTGTCGGAACAGCGACGCATTATACCAGTAGCCGATGTATTCCACCGCATCCGGGAGCGTATAGATTTCCCCGCTCGGCTCTTGAAGCGCCTGTAAAATATGCGGACTGATGTTCGATGCGAAGGTTTCATCTTCCTGCAAGTATGGCATCAGATTCAATGCCACACCTTTCTTTCTGGCGTTTGAAACATACTGCACGTTTCCATTGGTGCTGATAATGCTTGGTGCTTTGTCAACCGCAAGCATATCCGCAGCCTTTTCCATGACGATGCCTAGATCGGGCGAGGTGTCGTAGACGATATGGACATCTGGATTCAACGTCTCAAATTCGGCGAATAGTTCACGCATCCCGACATGATCAAAGCCGCTTCCGCCCCAGCCGTGCATGAAACTGATGGATACCGACTCATCCTTTGATACGGTGGAACAGGCTGTCAGCAGGAAGCAGAAAAGAATAAAAATAACCATGCGTTTTTTTCTCACAAGAAATCAGCTCCTTGTCTAAGTTTTCTTTTACTGATATAATAACAGCAAGAGTGTCAAAAAAGCAAGAGAAAGGTAAGGATGTCCTCATGCAAAACGCATATAAAAGATGGATACACGCTCCCTCCCTGCGAGGACGTCTGATCTGGCTGTGCGTCAGCTCCGTGCTTGTAACGCTTTTGGTCAGCCTGTTGGTGCTGGTGCTGCTCATCAGCAACGTGATGGAGCCTTTTGTCAACCGGGAAGTTGAATTTGCCATGCAGGCGGTGAGCCGGAGCCTTTCCACAAAGGTACAGTTGCTGGAGGACACTCTTCTGCGAACCTGCAAAAGCCCCCAAATGGCCTCCGATGCTTCGGAAACCAGGAGCGAGACGTTCAAGAGCCTCGTTGATATTTACTCGGATAAAAATATTGTCGTACCTGGGCTGCCTTTTGTGGAAATGGCATATTTCATTGATTTGACCGGCGCTTTCGACGTTGTCTGTTATCACGAAAACCTTTCAAATGAGCAGACCAGACTCAACGAGGAAAATATGGAGAGATACCGCGCTTTTCAGAAAAGCGGCAGGGATGTGCAGTGTACGGCAAGCGAGCCATATCTTCACATCATCTTCACCGTCTACGACCGATGGGCAGACCCTTTCGGCACAGTGATTTTCGTTTTGAACCAGGCTGCGGTCGAGTCGATTATGAGCAAGCTCTCCGATTATCAGGACTCTTTCTGGTATCTGTTTGACAAAGACGGTTCGATTGTTCTATCGGAAAGCACTCTGCACCTGCACCCTGAGGAGCAGTTCGCCCTGTCGGAGACAGGGCGCAACGCCAGCTATACACGAAAGATCGGTAATAGCCGGTATCTTCTGTTCAGTGAGGCTTCCGGAATGGGGCTTCGATGCGCCGTCGGCGTTCCATCGGTACAAATTCTCCGGCTGCTGTATCAGGTCGCCGCGCCGTATGTGCTCTCCTGCGTTTTGCTGCTGCTTGCAATTGCGGTCATCGTGTTTTTTGCCGTAATGCATCGACTCCGTCCGCTTCAGGAAATGACGCTTCAGCTCCAGCAGGTCGCACAACAGAATTTCAGCGTCAAGCTTCCACAGTATGACTGTCAGGAATTCTCTACCATGAGCCAAGCGTTCAATGCCATGACGGATGCCATTGACCATCTAATTAACGATATCTATGAAAAAAAGCTCGTTGCTATGGACAGCGAACTCCGATTCCTGCAAAGTCAGGTAAACCCCCATTTTATGTACAACGTTCTGTGCAGCATGGCACTCATGGCACAGTTAGATGGAAACCCTGAGATTCAGAGAATGGCGAGTAATTTCGCAGGACTCACCCAGGCACGCCTTTCCAGCGGCGGCGATATCAAAATTCCGCTGGTTCAGGAACTTCAATATGCGAAATTCTACATTGAATTACAGCAGATGCGGTTCGGTGAAAAGATATCCTATCAAGTGTCTGTTTCCGAAGACGCTCTGCTGTCCTGTCTTGTTCCAAAGCTCACAATAGAGATGCTGGTGGAAAATGCGGTTGGTCATGGGATAGAACCAAAGGAAAGCTCAGGAACCGTGCAGGTTTCCATCAGCAGCGCTGACCCTGAAACGCTGAAAATCGTTATCAAGGATGATGGCGTTGGGTTTGAAGGAAAAAACGGAGAGATCACGCTGCCGCTCGACTTGCCCGCAGCAGGGAGCCGTCATAACCGGGTAGCCTTAAATACGGTATACAAAATGCTCCGGCATCTGTACGGCACGGAATACGGAATCCGTATATCCAGCTTTGAAAACAAAGGAACAACCGTCACCATTCTGCTTCCAAAGGAGGATAGTCGCTATGTACAAGATTCTGATCGCAGACGACGAGGCGCTGATGCGCAAGGGACTTTGCACACTGATTGATTGGCAGAAACTCGATTGTCAGATCGTTGGCACTGCGGAGAACGGCTTGCAGGCAAAGCAGGCTGTGCTTGACCAACAGCCGGATATTATCATCGCTGACATCAAAATGCCGCTTCTCAACGGGCTGGAGCTTGCGCAGTGGATATATTCCACGCAGAGGCATATACAGGTTGTCCTGCTCACAGCCTTTGCGGATTTCTCCTATGCGCAGCAGGCCATCCAATACGGCGTCAGCGACTATGTAACAAAAACCGGAAACCTGGAGGAGATAATCGCCGCAATAGAACGATGCAAGCAGAAGCTGGAACAGCAGCGGACATTTCACATGGATGTTGAGAGCCGGATCACTTCAATGTTGAATGCGGTTCTCAATGGCACCATACATCGGGAGTCGGATATTCTGCGACAGGCGGAATTGCTTGGCTTGACCACTGGTGGTTATGCCGTTGCGGTTGCCGATCTGATTGACGTAGAAGGCCAAAATCAATCCGCTGAAGTGCGGATAGGTCTTAAAAATCTTTTCTACAGCTTGTTGCCGAAGGAACAATTGCATATCTGCCCTCATGGAAAGCATGAGCTGTTTATGGTTTTTTCAAATTGCTCCGACACCCAGCTTCGAAGATTCTGCTTCAGCTGTGTTTCTGCGGCAAAAAAGCTGCTGGGGGGTGCCTTGTATCTCGGTGTCAGCGAAAATGATACAGCTCTGTGCGAATTGTCCTCCGCACTAAAACAGGCTCAGCTTGCGCTGCAGGATCGTTTTTACAATCAACAGGAGCTTCACTTTTTCCGCAACGCAAAGGTCAAACTAACCCCCACACACGCCGCTCATTTCAACTCGCTTGGAAAAGCGCTCCGAAGTGCCGACGTGCAGCAAGCAGAGCTTTCTTTGGAACATATTTTTGATGTACAGCGGCATCAGCATCCGCCTGTTTCACAGGTCAAAGACACGGCGCTGATGGTTTTGCACATCTGCCGCAGCACTCTGGAGGAGTTTTCTGCCGATTTAAATGCGGTGGATCTGGATGTGTCAGAGTGGAAAGGCCAACTTCAGCAAATGCAGTTCCATCATGAGTGCATCCGGTACCAGCAGCAACTTGTGCGCGCTGTTTGCCAATATGTTGCGCAGCTTTCCGCAGAAGGCGGCACACTTCTGTCGGATGTCCAAAACTACATTGACTCCCATTTCTGTGAATCCCTAACACTCGGAAAGGTAGCCGCGGCTGTACACGTCAGCCCCGGATACCTCAGCCGCTTTTTCCGTCAAAAAACAGGAAAGACTGTCACGGATACGATTACGGGAAAGCGGATCGAATACGCACAGCAGCTCCTGGATGAGGGCTCTCTGAAAATATTCGAGGTTGCTCAGAGGGTTGGTTTTGAGGATTCCACTTATTTCAGTCATGTATTCAAAAAATATACGGGGATTTCTGCCAAAGAATACCAGGCACAGGCGCAGCGCCGGAGAAGCGCTGCAATGAGGCAATCCACCTGAGGAAAAGCAGGTGCGGAGATTTTGACGAGCCCACGACTTTTTCCCATATGCGCTCGCATAGAAAAATGGCTCTGCTGACCGCTCTCAAGTCAGCAGAGTCATTTTTTTCATTTTGTCGGATTCTGAAATTCCACCTGAAACGTGTACTTGTCCCCCCGAACAATCGATTTTGTGTACTCGATCAGCGCGGTGCTCTCGTAGCTGAACCGCTCCAGCAGCATACACGGTGTGTTCGCGGAAATGTTCAGCAGCGTGCGCTCGTCCGGCCGGGGCATGACCGGGCGCAGCGTCTCACTGGCGCGATCCGCGTGGAAGCCGTAGCGCGAACGCAGAAAATCATACAGCGATCCGTTGGACAAAATCTCCGTGTCCAGGCTCATGAAGCGGTTCTTGGGCAGATAGGTCGTTTCGATCATCAGCGGATACTCCTTTGCCGAACGCAGGCGGATAAGCTTGTGAAACACCGTCCCCACCGGGTAACCCGTGGCGACCGACAGCCCCTTGTCCGCGCGGACGATCGTGCAGTCGATGATCTCGTTCTGAATCAGAATGTTGATGCTTTTCAGGGAGTCCGTGAAGGAATAGAACTTGGACAGCGGCTGGGCAAACATGTGGGGCTTGACATACGCACCGTTGCCCTGCACGGAGTAGACGACGTCCGCGTCCTTCAGCATGTCCAGCGCCTTGTGAACCGTGGTGCGGCTGACGTTGTAGCTGCGGCACAGACTTTCCTCGCTGGGCAGCGGCTCGTTCTCAATATACTTTCCGCTCTGAATGTCGTGCAGTAATTCCTGATAAATGGAAATGTAAAGCGCATTGCTCGCCATAGGAAAGCCCCCTTTCATTTTCTGAGAATATTTTAGCGCATCATGTCCAAAATTTCCAGAGTTTTTTTACATTTTCCCGATTCCGGCCGCAATTTAGATACAACTGCCCCAGTTGTATCTAAAAAAAGAGGATACAACTGGCTGATTTGTTCTAAATCCCCAAAACGCTGGACATTTTGCAATCATTTATGTATACTATGACCAAGCGCAGGGAAAACAGCGACCCGCCGGAGCGGGAAGCCGTTGAACGTGCTTGACTGCTGGCAGGCCAAAATCTACTAAAGAAAGGAATGAGAAACATTGTTTTTGACGGAAGAGGAAATCCTCGGCACGTCCGCGGCGCTGAAGCTGACCTGTGACTATTTCGGGCAGAACGCGGAAATGATCGACGCATTTTTCGCGGCGAATGCCCAGAGAAAGTTCACGGTCATGGGCTGCGGCTCCAGCTATATGCTGTCCAAAAGCGCGGCGGCGGTGCTGGCTTCCTTCCCGGAGACGGCGGCGAACGCGATCCCGGCCGGCGACTATATTGCCGACCCCGCATTCTGGCAGGATACCGTCCGCGGCAGCATCGTCCTGATGCTCTCCCGCTCAGGCCGTACCTCGGAAATGGTGTGGGCTGCCCGGAAGATCAGGCAGAGCCTCGGTTGCCCGATCATTTCCATCAACGCGGAAGCGGACAACGACATCACGCCCATGAGCGATCTCGAGCTGAGTATGCCCTGGTGCCACGATAACAGCGTCTGCCAGACCCGCACGGTCACGAATCTTTACGCGGCGGCGCTGCTGCTGGCGGCGAGATACGCGAAGGACGACGGTCTTTGGAAAAGCGTGCATGACGCGGCGGCGGGTAACGAAGCGTTCCAGGCAAAGTACCGCCCGGTTCTGGAGGAACTGGCGGCGCGGGACTGGGATAACGCCGTTGTGCTGGCCGACGGCCCGGTATGCGGCATCGCTGAGGAGGGCGCGCTGGCCTTTACGGAGATCGCCATGCTGACGGGACGCTACTTCCATCTGCTGGACTATCGCCATGGCCCCATCGTCATCAGCGGCGAAAAGACGATCACCGTCATGCTGCTCAGACCCGGCGAGGAAAAGCTCCAGGGTGCGATGGCGCGGGACGTAATCCAGCACGGCGGAACGGTCGTGACGGTTTCCGAGCGAGAAGAAAATGTTTACGGCGCTGCGGCGCACATTCAGATTACCGGCATAGATAACTTCGCCGCATGGGGCATCCCGTTTATTTACATACCCCAGATGACGGCACTGCTCAAGTCGGTTTCCCTTGGGGGCAACCCGGATCAGCCCAAGGGTCTGGACGCATATATTTCCCTGAAATGACAGAAACGGAGGATTGGGTAAGTGAATAAAATCACATTTTTGGGCGCGGGCAGCAGCGTTTTTGCGAAAAACGTTCTGGGCGATTGCCTGCAAACGGATTGCCTGCGTGAATACGAATACGCGCTGTTCGATATTGACCCGGTACGTCTGGAAGAGTCCTACAGGATGCTCAGCAATATCAACCGCAATTCCAACGGCGGCAAGGCCAAAATCGTCAAGTATACGGACAGGCTGGAAGCTCTGCGGGGCGCAAAGTACGTTTGCAACGCGATCCAGGTCGGCGGCTATGATCCCTGCACGATCACGGACTTTGAAGTGCCGAAGAAATACGGTCTGCGTCAGACCATCGGTGATACGAACGGCATTGGCGGCATTTTCCGCGCACTGCGCACGATCCCGGTTATGCAGGATTTTGCGGCGGACATGGAAAAGGTCTGTCCCGACGCCCTGTTCATCAATTACACCAACCCCATGTCCATGCTGACACTTGCCTGGAATCGTTATACCGATATCAAAGCGGTTGGCCTGTGCCATTCCCATCAGTCTTGTGTTCCGATGCTGCTTGGCCGCCTTGATCTTCCTCAGGACGGCGTGAACTATAAAATTGCCGGTATCAATCACATGGCATGGCTGCTGGAAATCACCCGCAACGGCGAGGATTATTACCCGGAGATCAGGCGCCGCGCACTTTCGGGTCCGATCAAAGACCCGCTTGCAGAGATGGCCGTCCTCTACCCCGAGTACGCGGAGATTATCGGCGCAAGAACGCCGGAACTCCATACCCCGGACGATCATGACGACATGGTGCGCTTCGAGCTGATGAAGCAATTCGGATACTATGTCACGGAATCCAGTGAACACAGCGCTGAATACTATCCGTACTTCATTAAGAAAGCCTATCCGGAGTTAATCGAGCGTTACAACATCCCGCTGGACGAATACCCCCGCCGCTGTATCGCGCAGGCAAAAATGTGGAAAGCGCAGGCTGAGAAGCTGATTCATAATGAAGACCTGACCCATACCAGAAGCAACGAGTATGCGGCCAGCATTATTGAAGCAGTCGAAACCGGCAAGCCCTTCTCCTTCGGCGGCAATGTCATGAATACCGGCCTGATTGACAATCTCCCGGCGGACTGCTGCGTTGAAGTGACCTGCCTCGCCAATGAAGGCGGTATCCAGCCGTGTCACATCGGCGCACTGCCGCACCAGCTCGCAGCGCTGAATATGCGTCAGGTCAGTGTCCACCAGGTCACTGTTGACGCGGCTTTGACGGGCAAGAAGGACTACATTTATCAGGCAGCTATGCTTGACCCCCACGCCAGTGCCGAACTGAGCATTGACGATATCCGGGCAATGGTCGATGATCTGATCGAAGCCCATGGCGATTGGCTACCGAAGTATCATTGACTGAATTGACGGAAAACAGGAAAGGAAAGGATTGATCATATGGAAAAAACTGAATCGGCAGTGCATGAAGAGCCGACGATGTGTACAAAGAAAGAGAAGATCGGCCACGCGATAGGTGTTTTGGGTCATGACTCCGCTTATACGCTCTGGGCTATGTGGATGACCCCGTTTCTGACGGACATTGTGCAGCTGCCCGCGGCGATTCTCGGCGGTCTGCTTGCTTTCGGACGTGTCTTTGACGGCGTAAACGACATCATGATGGGTTCCATTGCAGACCGAACCCGTTCCAAATTTGGACGTTTCCGCCCGTGGCTTCTCTGGGCTGGCCCGCTGTTCTGTCTGTGTATGGCATTGAGCTTCCTCATTCCCAGCCCGAACATGACGGTTCGCATTATTTACGCTTGCGTCATGTACATAGTTGTTGACGTCGTCTTTACGGCTGTTGATATTCCCTTCTGGTCACTGCCGGCTGCAATGACCAGAAACATAAAAGAGCGCAGCGCAATTATCGGTTCAACCCAGACAACATCCAACACAATTACCGGCATTATCGGTATTGTTATGCCTCTCGCACTTGTCGCTTTCGGTGGCGCCGGCAGTGCCAGCGCGTATTTTACGCTTGCTGCTATCGTCGCGGTATTTGCGACGACCATGTATCTGATCTCCTTCAAGCTGGTCAAGGAGCATGTCGTACCGGAGGACTCCGAAAAGTTCAGCCTGAAGCTTGGAATTAAGAGCGTCGTCACGAACAGGCCGCTGCTCCTTGTGCAGATTGCAAACGCCGTTGGTCTGCTTGCCATGATTATGCGCGGCACGTTCAACTATTACTATTGCCAGTACAATCTGGGAAGCCTTGAGGTCATGTCCGTTCTTTCCCTGCTGGGTACGGTTGTGGGCATTCCGGGATGCCTGTCGTTTGTTGCCCTGTCCAAGAGGGTGGATAAGAAGAAAGTGATTATTTTCTTCTCCGGTCTCTATATTGTGGCCTGCCTTGTACAGTATTTCGCTGGCTGGGGCAATCTGATTCTGATTTATACTTGCAGCACCATCGCCTCTTTTGCCGTCGCAGGCTTCAACGTGGCAGTTATGGCCATGATGTCTGATACGATCGAATATGGCGAATGGAAGACCGGTCAGCGTAACGAGGGTATGATTACCTCTACCCGCTGCTTCGTGACCAAGCTGGTCATGGCGGTTTCCGGCGTTGTTGTCGCGTTCATTATCGGCATCTTCGGATATACGCCCGGTGCGGCACAGACTGCCCAGACTCTGAGCGCGTTCCACACCATGATGACGCTGGTTTGCGCTGGCACCATGCTGCTAGGCACGATTCCTCTGTTCTTCTATGAGCTGAGCGAAACCAGACTGGCCGAAATCATGGAAGAACTGAAAGCCAGAAAGGCTGGCAAATAACTAATCAATCCCTTTCACCCCTTCTTCGCGGAAAGTCTCGTTGCATAGGCAGGGAAAGCCCGGTAGATCTCTGCCGGGCTTTCCTGATCCCTGAAAAGGAGAAAACTATGGCAGTTTGCACAATTCAGAATCCTATTTTTGAACTTTTACACAAAAGAACCTCGGCAAAAGAAAAAGGCGTCTACTCCTGCTGCAGCGCCAATGCGTTCGTCATCCGTGCCGCCCTGCGCCGCGCGAAAGCCAACGATACCGTCGTTCTGGTGGAGGCCACGGCCAATCAGGTCAACCAGAACGGCGGCTACACCGGCATGACCCCCGCCGATTTCCGGGCGTTCCTGGATCGCCTGGCAAAGGAAGAAGGTATGCCCGCCCACCGCGTCCTGTGCGGCGGCGACCATCTGGGGCCGCTGACATGGCAGAATCTTCCAGAAGACGCGGCCATGGCAAACGCGGAGGAGCTGATTCGGGGCTATGTGCTGGCAGGCTTTTCCAAAATCCACATCGACACCAGTATGCGCGTGGCCACCGACGACCCCACCGCCCGTCTGCCGGACAGCGTCATTGCCCGGCGGGGCGCACAGCTCTGCGCCGCAGCGGAAGGGGCTTTCGCGGAATACCAGATTCTGCATCCGGACGCGCCGAAGCCGGTTTACGTCATTGGCAGTGAAGTCCCCATTCCCGGCGGCGCGCAGGAAAACGAGGACAGCGTCACCGTCACAACCCCCGAAGACTGCGAGCAGACGCTGGCGGAATTTCAGCGCGCCTTTGCCGCCCGGGGTCTGACGGACGCATGGCAGCGGGTCGTTGCCATTGTGGTGCAGCCGGGTGTGGAGTTCGCCGACGAAAGCGTGATCGAATACGACCGTGCTGCCGCCGCGTCCCTGATGGCGACCCTGACCCGCCATCCCGGCCTTGTATTCGAGGGGCATTCCACGGACTATCAGCCCCGGGAATGTCTGCGTCAGATGGTGGAGGACGGCATTGCCATTCTGAAAGTCGGCCCTGCCCTGACCTTTGCCCTGCGGGAGGGGCTGTTCGCCCTGGAGCAGATCGAGCGGGAGCTGTACACCATGCACGATTTCCCCCTGTCCCGCTTCCGGGAGACGCTGGAGCAGGTCATGCTGGAGGACAAGGGGCAATGGGCGAAATACTACCACGGCGACATGCCCCAGAAGCGCTACGCCCGCGCCTTTAGCTTCTCCGACCGCGCCAGATACTACCTGACGAACCCCAAGGTTCAGCAGGCAATCCGCACGCTGCTGGAAAATCTGGACGCCGTAGGCATTCCCATGGCGCTGCTCAGCCAGTATCTGCCCACGCAGTACACCCGCGTCCGCTCCGGCAAGCTGCCGCCCCAGGCCTCGGACATTCTGATCGACCGCGTAGGCGACTGTATCGACGATTATTTGTATGCCGTGCTGGATAGATGACGGAGGGCTTTTATGAAAAGAAGTACCGCGAAAATTCTCAGGGCAATTATCCTTGCTTGCTGGACAATTGCGGCTGTCGTATTGGTCATTGTGGTTCAAAATGCCGGGAACACAATTATGTTGCAGAAAACAGTTTCTTCGGTTCTTGTGGTATATGTGTGCCTTTCCCCCGCCGTGTGCGGCATTGTGTTCCGGCTGTCCAAGATCATAAAAGGCGGCAAGAATTCTCCACCGGGCACTGACAAATAAACCGGCAGAGATCAAGTCCTCTTTCCGCTTATGAAAAGGTGACTTTTCACAAATTTTCAATCTGTACAAAGAATGATTTCCACGTTTATGACTCTCGATGAAAATGCGGCAGACCGGTTGACATTGCGGGGGCTATCCTCTACAATGAAAACGTAATCGTAAATCGATTCACGCATAATTTGTGTATCGATTCATGGCTAAAAATACCGCCGGTCAATCCGGCGGCATGGTAGAGGCTCTGATCTTCAACCCCGTGCGAAAAATCACAGGCTCCGCGGCCTCTCCCCGCATCAGGGCGCAGAGCATATTCAGCGCCGCGAGGCAGATGTCCTCCATCGGAATATCCACGGAGGTCAGCGAGGGGTTGCTCATTACGGAAATGTCCGTATTGTCATAGCCGGTGAGCCGGATATCCTCCGGCACCCGAACGCCCCGCCCCACCAGACATTTCAGAACGCCAAGAGCAATCATGTCTGATTCCACCACGATGGCGTCCGGCAAAAGAACGCCGGAGTCCAGCAGCCTCCGGCAGCAGTCAAACCCGCCGCCGTAGGTGTAGCAGTCGGTGAGAAATACGTCAGGATCCAGGTACAGACCGCTGCCTGCACAATAGTGCTTTAAGGCATCGACCTTTTGTCCTGAGGAAGCGTCGCTGACCGGGCCGATATATCCCAGACGGCGCACCCCCACCGCTTCCAGATGGGCGCAAAGCTTTTCGATCCCCGTTTTCAGGTCGATCCCGACGGTGGCGGGGTAGTCATCGGAGGTCACGGGGTCAATCTTCACCACCGGAATACCGGCGTCCAGCTCCATGATGAAGGTATTGGCCTGACCTTCGTTATAGCAGATCACGCCGTCCACCAGACCCGATTTCAGAATGCCCGCGGCATTTTTCGCCTGCTGCACGGTGGCGTTTTTCAGCAGAATGGCCATGTAGCCCCGCTCCTCGCAGAATTCCTGAAGAAGCTTGAACATCTTGTTGAAATACGGGTTATCCAGCTCCGGAATAGCGATGGCGATGATGTTGGTTTTTCCCGTCCGCAGGCTTTGGGCGAAGGGATTGGGGCGGTAGTTCAGCTCCTCGATCGCCTGCGCGATTCGTTGGCGGGTATCCTCCCGCATGTTATTGGGTGTTTTCAGGTATTTGGAAACGGCGGCGACGCTGACACCGGCCAGCTTTGCCACGTCTTTAATGGCGGCCATGGAGCACCTGCTTTCCGATCATGTATCGATTTTTCTTCATTATAGCACATCCAAAATGGGGATTGCAACAGAAACAGCCACAAAATTCCGTCACGAACCGCTGCCCTTTGGCAGAAAGAACTTACTTGTGGGAAACGGCTTCGTCCGATCACCAAAATAATTAGGAGGAACAAATATGAAAAAGCGCTTCATCAGTTTGATTCTTGCACTGGCAGTGCTCACCGGTCTGCTGGCCGGATGCGGCAGCAAAGCAGACGCCCCCGCCACGAACGCTCCCGCAGTAGAGGCAACCGGCGAGAAGATCACCGTGATCCTGCCCCGCCACGAGATGGACACCATCGGCTTCTACGAGGAAAAGACCCGCGAGTTTGAAGCTCAGACCGGAATCAAAGTCGAACTGATCCTGATGAGCTGGGATCAGGTGGCTGACCGCCTGACCGCCGATCTGGCTGCCGGCGGCGGTACCTACGATGTGATCGAGCTGGACAACTCCTGGGTGGAGAAGTACGTCAACAATGGCTGGATTGCCCCGCTGAACGACTACATCACCGATGAAATGAAAGCCGGCATTATCCCTGGTCTGCTGGACAAGTTCTCCTCCGGCGACCAGCTGTACGGCATCGCCTGGAACAACGACACCCGCTTCTACATGTACAACGCCGCCAAGCTTCAGGAGATCGGCATGGATCATGCCCCCGCGACCTGGGACGAGGCTCTGGACGCCTACGGCAAGCTGAAGGAAAAAGGTCTGGTCAACGCCGCTTATATTGACTGCTACAACCAGGAATGGGCGGGCGCCACGGAGCTGATCTTCCTCACCGCTTCCTTCGGCGGCAAGCTGCTGGACGAGGACGGCCATCCCGTCATGGGCAAGGACGCAAAGACCAAGGCTGCCTACGAGTTCCTGGTTCAGGGACTGGAATCCGGCTTCATCGATGCTTCTTCCCTGACCTCCAGCCAGGAGACCACCAACGACGTTTTCTGCATGGGCGACACCTTCCTGTTCCTGCAGGCATGGCCCAGCGTCTATGCCAATGCCAACAACAGCGAAGTCTCCAACATTGTCGGCCAGATTGATGTTGCCGACACCATTATCCACGCCGAGGGAGAGGAGGGCATCATCATGACCCTGCCTGAGGCTATGTCCATCACCTCTACGTCTCAGAACAAGGAAGCCGCATGGAAGTACATCGAGTTCATGTCCAGCCGGGAGACCGAAAAGGCCAAGGCCATCGCCCTGGGCGCGCTGCCCATCTGGACTGACCTGCTGGCCGACAAGGAGCTGCTGGCCGCCTATCCCTACTGGGAGAACTTCGGCAGCCAGATCGATAAGGCCACCGGTCTGCCCAGCGTTCTGTGGTATGACGAGTTCGTGGAAATTCTGACGGTGGAATCTCAGCGCATTATGCTGGGTGAAATTTCCGTGGAAGACGGACTTGCCTCCATGCAGACACAGTGCGAAGCCCTGGAAGCAGAATACAGTAAGTAAGAAATTACGCTGGGGTGGGGAGGTTCTCCCCACCCCAATAAAGAAGCACAGCAAAAATTTATGCAAAGGGAGTTGTAAGCAGTGAAACGAGCATCCATCGGGATCGGCAGTCACCGCCGGTTAGCGCTGTCGGAGAAGCGTCTGCCGTACTTACTGACCCTGCCCAGTCTGCTCACCATCTTTGGCGTGCTGATTATTCCGATCCTTTATTCTTTGTTTTTAAGCGTCCATAATCTGGTGCTCAGCTCCCGGACCTATGAATTTGTCGGGCTGAAGCATTACATCGCCATGTTCTCGGACAAGTCCTTCCTGAATTCCATCTGGCAGACGCTGGTGTTTACCGTTCTGTCCGTGGCGGCGGAAATGGTTCTGGGTGTTGGCGTGGCACTGGTTCTGAATCAGGAATTCAAGGGGCGTGGCTTTGTGCGCGGGCTGATGATCCTCCCCTGGGCGCTGCCCGGCGTTGTCAATGCCATCATGTGGCAGTGGATCTTCAACGCCAATTACGGCGTGTTCAACGCGCTCCTGACGCAGCTGGGCGTGATCGACAGCTATCAGGTCTGGCTGGCAAAGCCGACCTCCGCCTTTATCTGTGTCTGGGTGGCCAATGTCTGGAAGGAGACCCCCTATGTGGTGCTGCTGACCATCGCGGCGCTGGCCAATATCTCCAGAGATCTTTATGAGGCCGCAGCCATCGACGGCTCCAACGCTTGGAAATCCTTCTGGAAAATCACCCTGCCCTCCATCAGATCCGTGATTGTGATCCTTCTGATCACCAAGACCATCTGGGCGCTTCAGACCTATGACCTGGTTTACATCATGACCAAGGGCGGCCCCATGGGCGCAACAGAATTTATTGCCTACTACATTCAGAAGACTTCCTTCAAGTTCCTGAAATTCGGCTATGGCTCCGCCATGAGCTACACCGTATCCATGATCTGTTTTGCGCTGACCTACGTGTATATCAAGGTGTTCATGGGCAATGACGACGCGCAGAAGAAGCCCTTCCGGAGAAGGCGCAGAAAGGAGCTGGAAGTATAAATGAGCAGAAAAATCAAAAAACGCATTGGCCGGGTGTGCCTGTATCTGATGGTCTTCGTGATCGTCCTGACTGTGGTGGCACCCTTCGGCTGGATGGTCATTTCCAGCATCTCCACCAAGGCCGATCTGCTTCAGCGCCCCATGCGCTGGTTTCCGAAAAATCCTTCCTTTGAAAATTATTCGGCGCTGCTGTTCGGCACTTCCAGCCGTACAACGGATGCCGCTTCCCAATTCCTGGCCGCGCTGAAAAACAGCTGCATTGTCACCTTTGCCGTGACAACCATCGCCCTGCTGGTGGGTCTGATAGCAGCTTATGCCTTCTCCCGATTCCGTTTCCGGGGACGAGACTTCCTGCTAAGCGGTACTTTGTTTACCCAAATGATCCCTGCCGTAGCCATTATCATTCCCATGTACACCATCATGGCGAATCTGAACCTGCTGGACACAAAGCTTTCCTTAGTCATCACCTATATGGCCTTTGTCCTGCCTTACCTGATCTGGCTGCTGAAAGGCTACATCGACGGCATTCCCACGGAATTGGACGAGGCTGCGCTGATCGACGGCTGTACCAGAGTGCAGTCCTTCTTCCGGGTGATTCTGCCGGTGGCCGGTACCGGGCTGGCGGCCACGGTGATCTTCGCGTTCATCCTGTCCTGGAACGAATTCTTCTATGCTGTCAACTTTACATCCACCACTGCGGCCAAGACCTTACCGGTTCTGATTACGGAATTCTCCAGCAAATTCGGCTCCAACTACATTCTGACCTGCACCGCTGGTGTGCTTACAAGTCTGCCTCCGGTGCTGGTGGCGCTGATCTTCCAGCGCTACATTATCAGCGGCCTGTCCGCCGGTGCGGTGAAGGGATAAAGATGAGACATTCTTTTGCTCCTGATGGCAATATAACCAGAAAAGTGAGGTATCCCCTATGGGTGTTTGGATTGGAATTGACGGCGGCGGAACGAAAACAAAATTTTTGTCCGCAAGCAAAGACGGAAAGCGTTTGCGGACATATACAACGGGAGGAACCTATTACCACCTGAACGGCATTGACACCGTCTGCGCACGGCTGAGAGAGGGTGTGGACGCGGTTCGCTGCGGCGAACCAGTTTTGGGCATCTGCTACGGTATGCCCAGCTTCGGCGAGGGCGGCGCGGCGGATGAAACGGCGGTTGCCCGCATCCGGGAGGCGCTTGCGCCATACCCCCTTCATGTTGTCAATGATGTGGAGGTGGGATGGGCGGGTTCCATGGCGCTTGCGCCCGGCGTAAACATTGTGGCCGGTACCGGCTCCATCGCCTACGGCCGGGACGAGGCAGGCAATTCTGCCCGCAGCGGCGGGTGGATGGAGTTTTTCTCAGACGAGGGCTCCGGCTACTGGCTGGGTCGGCGTGCATTCCAGCTGTTTGCCAAGCAGAGCGACGGGCGAGTTCCCCGCGGCAGACTTCACGCGCTGATGAAAGCGCGTCTGGGGCTGGAGGATGACTATGAGCTGAACAACCTGGTGCGGGATGTGTACGCACCCTCCAGAGAGAAGACCGCATCCATCCAGCGGATTCTGCTGGAAGCGGCCAGAGAGGGAGACGCATCCGCAGTTCGGCTGTATGAGGAAGCAGCACGGGAGCTGGCAGAGAATGTCAACGCCGTACTCCGGCAACTCCGGCTGGGGGATACGCCAACGGTTTCCTACTCCGGCGGGATTTTTGAAACGGGCGATCTGATCCTGAAGCCCTTCCGGGCGGCGCTGGATGCTTCCGTTCAGGTCATGAAGCCGGTATGGGGGCCGGCCGAGGGCGCGCTGTTGCTGGCTGTGGAGCAATTTGCGCCCCAAATGCTTCCGACGGTAAAAAACGGACTTTGCCTTTAAGGAAAAAACTGGGAGGAAACATATGGCACTGGTGACTACAAAACAAATGCTTCTGAATGCCCAAGCGGAGGGATATGCCGTAGGTGCATTCAATGTGGAAAACATGGAGATGGTTCAGGCGGTGGTGGCCGCCGCGGAGGAACTGCGCGCCCCCGTGATCCTGCAGACAACGCCGTCCACCATCCGGTATGCCGATCTTTCATATTACTATGCCGCCGCAAAAGTGGCAGCGGAAAAGGCAAGCGTACCTGTTGCGGTACATCTGGATCACGGCAGCAGCTTCGAGCTGGCAATGAAAGCCCTGCGGGTGGGATATACCTCCATTATGATCGACGGCTCTCATGAATCTCTGGAGGAGAACATCCGCCTGAGCAAGGCTGTGGCGGATGCCTGTCATCCGGCAGGGGTTCCGGTGGAAGCAGAGCTGGGAAAAGTCGGCGGAAAGGAAGACAGTCTGGACGGCGGCAGCGGCAATCCCTACACGGACCCGTCAGAAGCAAAACTGTTTGTATCCGCCACCGGCGTTGATTTTCTGGCGGTTGCCATCGGCACTGCCCACGGTGTCTATAAGGGCGTCCCGCACATTGATCTGGAGCGGCTGTCGGAGATCCGCAGCGTGGTGGACATCCCATTGGTTTTACACGGCACCTCCGGTGTGCCTGATGAAACGGTACGCGAATGTATTCGGCGTGGCATCTGCAAGGTCAACTATGCGACGGATCTTCGGATTGCCTTCACGAAGGCTGTCTGCCAGGTACTGCAAACCCATCCCGAAACCATTGATCCCAAAAAATACGGTGCCGCCGGCCGGGAGGCCGTTAAACAATACGTCATGGATAAAATCCGGATGTGCGGCAGCGCCGGACGGGGATAATTACCCCAAAGTTCATCAACTGCCTGCGGATATTTTCCATGCTGATTACGTGGATGATTCCTGCCTAGATGCTGGAAGCCGATTCCATGCGTTCACGGGGCAGCTTGCTCCAGGGAAGAATGGCCTTCTCCTTTCACCGCTTCCGACAACCGGGACAAGGCGTTTGTGATTGCACTGTTCACCTGCATCACCCTGACGGCCATGGGTGTGATCCCGGGAGCCAGCAAGATGTGGTACAATCCCAGAATCATCTGGCGGCCATTAAACGGGATTGGCGTGACAGCGGCTATCGGTTATCCGACGCGCTGCCTGTTGCCCCTTGGGCTGGAGCTTTGGACAAAGTGATATGTACCCCCAATACTGGGTGCCCAGTATTGGGGGTACATATCAATGAACCGGCTGAAACGGGAGACTTTTATTTGCTTATGTCTATGAGGAAAATGCGGAACACATTACTCTATATCTTCCCACGGCTCCAGTCCCATTTCCTCCCAGGCAAGACCATATGGCACACCACCGGAGGTGTAACCTGCGATGAAGAAAAAGGTGTCGTCCTGCTCCATGGGTAGAAGCTCCGGCTCCTTTTGGGCACGTTTCTTTCTGCGTTTGGTATGGGCTTTTCTTTCGGCGCGAATGCGCTGCAGCTCCTTGATTTCCTCGTGGGAACGGATATGCCCCGGCATTCCGGAAATGGTTAAACGCTCGATAATATGAGGGCGCTTCCTGAGATAGACGGCGTGGATTTCCTCGGCGGGAACACGCATGCCGGAGACTTGGTTGAATACCTTCCGGGCAATCGCTTCGCAATCTTCATCCGTATCCGGCATTCTCCCATTCGTCTGAAAGAAGTTCTGCGTTTCCAGATACATATAGTCAGAAATTTTTGCTTTCTGTTTTTGCTTCAGCTCTTTATAGGAACGCGGCGGCTTTTTAGACTGCTCCATAGTTTAATCATCCCATAAATGTTTTTGCCAATAAGCATCTATGCAAAGATTGTAGCGTTTGCGCACAGACGGAATAGTTGCTCCATCCACGATAGAAGAAAACGCCTGCTGGTGAATTTCGGAAAATTCGCGGTCATGATGAAAAAGGCTGTTTATAATCATCGCGGCAAATGCTGCATCCGGATATGCCCCAGCTATAACATCATAACGCTTTTCATCTGCATTTACAATCTCGAAAAATCCGGGAATCTTTGCTAACACCGGCATGGCTCGGATGATGTAGTCTTGTAAGGTATTGACGTGGGCGCTGATGCCATTTTTATCTCCTCCTGTGAGCGCACTGCAGCCTATTGTAGCACAAAAAAAGAGAAATAAAAGTCTTGACTTTTTCACGCATTCCGCTACCGGGCAGTACGGCGGATGAAACGAAGCACCGGGGTTTACCCGAATGCGTTACGAAATGATACGCCAAAGGCGTGGGAAACGCAGGGACTTACTAGCGGCAAGCAGTGTTCAGGTAGCACCTGAACGGATTTTGCTTGTTGGGGCAAATCCCCAATCCCCGAAGATCATCCCTGCGTTGCGGGATGGCTGCGCATTCTGTGAGAATGCTTGAACCCCAAAATCGAAAAAGGGCGCAGGAGTCAGCATTTGAAACGCTGCTCCTGCGCCTGATTTCTTACAGACCTTGTTCTTACTCGCCCATGTCGCGGGAGTTGGCACTGTTCATGATCTGTCCGGTCGCTTCATTGATGAAATCAACGGCGATGTTCTCTACCTCGGTGCCGTTGAAAACATTGTACATTCCGCCGTACATATAGAACGCCAGCACGGAGAAGGACTCCGCCAGATTCAGTTCAGAGGAAGTCGTGGTAACTTTGAATTTGGTAAAGTCCGAGTCTTTTATGCAACTGTGACGGGGGTGTCCGTTTTGGGGTCGTTTCTGTAAGCCCCGTACCCGCCGAAAGCCGCTTGAAATCAGGTTTTTTCGCTCGGAAAGCCTTGCGAGACAGACTTTTTTGAAAGTGGGTTCAAATCGGCATTTTTTCCGATTTTGGAGAGAAATGCGGGAAGATAGGAGAGAAAAATCGGGAGACGGCCATACACCGCAGAATAGAGCTTCCAACCGACGAAAATCTATTTTTGAGGTGTTACAAATGGATGTATTTCCCGTCAACTGGGACAGCGTTCCCGAGGTAATGAACAAGGAGCAATTCTTCCGCATCTGCCATATCAGCAAGTCCACGGCGCTGCACCTGCTCAAAAGCGGCAAGGTGCCCTGTGAGTGGTCGGGTAAGAAAACCCGGTGCTATAAAATCCGAAAAGAGGATGTGAAAGCATATTTGGAGGAGCGGGCGATTTTCCCCGAACTCTACTCTGCGCCGAAGGGATGGTACGGCACCCACTATGTGGCGAGGCTCTCCAAGGAGCTGCCGGAGGACACGCTGCGGCAGATGCACGGCTACTATGAAAAGCTGCTGCGCAAATACCCGGACGTGGTCACGGTAAAGGATGTGGTAACCCTGACCGGCTACACCCTGACCACCGTCCACAACTGGTGCAGCCGCGGGTCGCTGAAAGCCTTTCAAAAGGGACTGAAGTTCTGTATCCCGAAAATCTTTCTTGTGGATTTCTTCTGCTCCCTGACCTTCCGCTCCATCACCCGCAAAAGCCTCTGGCATATCCAGACGCTGAATGAATTCAGCAGGAAGATGAAGCGGAAGAAGTAAAAGTAACCGCCTCTGCATTTCCGTAGAGGCGGCTGCTTATCAATTAGTCATCATCTTCGTCATCCGGCCAACCGGATATGATATGTAATTCGCCTGAATCCATATCCATTGCCATATTATCTCCCATACGCATCAGCAAATCGCCGTCAGAGTCAATTGCCATATTGCCTGAGATTGTATGAGCAAAATTTCCGTCATCGTAGTCAAAAAAGTGTTTTCCCATAAATAAAACTCCTTACTCAATTCTAATGATTTCGTGATCTCTTGTTCCGTATATCCGTTTAACTTGATACAGGGATTCACCAATCCAAAATGTGATTCTGTCTCCAGCTTCTTCATTCGTTGCAATATTAGTACAGAGCAAATTGCTTTTTGCGTTTGTTCCTCCGCAAGCTGACGGCAATATATGATGAATGTTCCACCCACAATATATTTCTTGCCCATAATAGTTTACAGAGAAGTTATTGTTACCATAGCCGTCTTTACACATTAAATTCCCGTGAAAATCCTCTGCATACTGTTTGCTGCCGTAGCACTCTTCCCAAAATCGCAGAGCGTTGTATTTATTGATTTTCATTACTTTCACCTCCAATCCGGACAAAAAGTAAAACCATACACATTATGCGTGTATGGTCTCAATCTATCCGAATTGGAACTTTACACGCACAACAACCAAGACGGTCACCTAAATGACTGTCTAGGAAGTATGGTGTAAAGCTTTGATACAGCAACTGGGCCCACCTCAAAGGAGAGGAGAATCTCCCGGAGCCTATCTTGTGGGTTCTCAATGGCGTAACGAGAATTTTAATCGACATTGATAGTATCTAGGAATTACATATTTTAAGCTTGTAGAAGTTTTGAGTCCGTTGTTTTTTTCGGATTTCTCGTCGCTCCGTCATACAAATTACTTCAAATTTAACATAACCTACATTATAAATTGTATCTTGAAAAGTAAATAATGTCAATTAGAAAATCTGCGATTTAAAAATTCGCACACTCGCACCTGCCTTTCGGTTTTGGTAGACTGTAACCAAAGGGCAGGTGCGCTTTGTGTTGTTGAGGCATCGCTGGTGTACTTGCCGGAAGAATTGCAAACGGGAGGATCACATATGGAATCGCTATTTGAGCAGCTGGGCGGCACTTACACAAGGCAGGGGGACTATTGCCTGCCGGATGTTTGCTTACCGCCCGAAGAAGAACGCCCCATCGGCGTTTACGGCCAGCGGCAGCGAGTTTATCTGAAGAAGCATCATCGGGTATTGTATTTCAACCTGCTGACCGCCGGGACACTGGGCGGCCGCCTTGCAGACATCGCGGAGCAGGCGCAGGAACTCTTTCTTCGGCTGGTAGAACAATACGCAGATGCCGAGGGTGTGACGGAGGAGGTAAAGGCCAATGACCCGCAGGCGTGGGTGCGGAGAAGGAACAGCATCCGAAACCGAGCAAACGAGGCCGTGATGCAGGAAATTGTATACGGATGATGAGTAAGTGGAGGTCGATGGCCTCCGCTTGTTTTGTGCGTAGAAAAGAATAATGCTGTTTTGAAACGACATTGTTCCTAACTTTGTTGACATTGTTCTTTTATCCGGGTATAATGTACTTGTGATTTTATGCGTGGAGGTATCCCTATGGCTGAAATGATCTCGGTAAGAGAGGCAGCAGTGCGCTGGAATATAACGGAGCGGAGAGTTGCGACGCTCTGCAAGAATGGGAGAATCGCCGGTGCGGAAAAGCAGGGCAATCGTTGGCTGATCCCCGCTGATACGCAGAAGCCGGCGGATCAGCGGCTTAAAACGGGCGCTTTCCGCAAGACGGAGCTCGCGCCGAAGCTGCCCCTGCCCATCGGCGTGTCCAACTACTGCCTTGCCTCGTCGGAATACTACTACATCGACAAGACGATGATGATCAAGGACTTTATCGACGAGCGTCCGATGGTGACGCTGTTCACTCGTCCCCGCCGCTTCGGCAAGACGCTGAATATGGATATGCTGCGCACTTACTTTGAAAAGAGTGACAAGGATACCTCCGTCTACTTCCGGGATAAGAAGATCTGGGCCTGCGGCCAGAAATACCGGGATTATCAGGGCAAGTACCCTGTGATCTTCCTGACCTTCAAGGATGTGAAGTTCGACACTTGGGAGGAGACCTTTGCGGCCATCCGGGACATTTTTGCAAAGGAGGCCCGGCGGCACAAAGAGCTGCTGACCAGCGAAAAATGCGACGAGTACAGCAAAAAGACCTATGAAAAGCTGGCAGACGGCAAGGTCAGCGAGGTAGAGCTGGCTTCTGCACTGCTGGACCTGTCCGCTATGCTGCACAAGCACTATGCCGTTGCGCCCATTATCATCATCGACGAGTACGACACCCCCATCCAGCAGGGCTATCAGAAGGACTATTACGACAAGGTCATCCGGTTTATGCGGAACCTGTTTTCCGGCGGGTTCAAGGATAATCAGCACCTGTCCTTCGGCTTCCTCACCGGCATTCTGCGGGTGGCCAAGGAGAGCATCTTCAGCGGGATGAATAACCTGTCCATCAACTCCGTGCTGGACAACAAATACAGCGCCTACTTCGGCTTCACCGCCGACGAGGTGATGGAGATGGCGGAATACTACGGCGCTGCCGATAAGTACGACGAAATTTGCCGGTGGTACGACGGCTATCGCTTCGGCAAGACGGAGATTTTCAACCCGTGGTCGGTGGTCAACTACTTCAGCAACGAGTGCGAGCCGAGGCCCTTCTGGGTCTCCACCGGCAGCAACGATATTATCGGGGAAGTGCTTGCCCAGGCGGACGAGGAGATTTATAACCGTCTGACCTCCCTGGTCAACGGCGAGACCTTCACCACATTCATCGACACCGGCGTGATCTATCCGCAGATCAAGAGCAATCCCTCCACCATTTACAGCTTCCTGCTGGTGACCGGCTATCTGAAGACACTGAAAACCACGCCCTCCTTCAGCGGCGATTTTATGTGCGAGGTCTCCCTGCCCAACCGGGAGATTTCTCTGGTTTATAACAAGGAGATTTTGCAGCGGCTGGAGAATCTGATCCCGCCGTCCACGGCGATTTCCGTTCAGGAGGCCATCTTCTCCGGCGATAACGCACGGCTGAAAGCGCAGATACAGACGCTGCTGACCCAGTCGGTCAGCTCCTTCGATACCGCCGGGGAGAACTTCTACCACGGCTTTATGCTGGGGCTGTGCGCCCTGCTGGGCGGCGCTTTCGTGACCTCCAACCGGGAATCCGGCGACGGGCGCTATGACATTCAGCTGAAGCCCACGCAAAAGGGTCTTCCGGGCATCCTGATCGAGCTGAAAGCGGAGAAAAATTGCAGCGATGAGCAGCTGAAAAAGCTGTCTGAGACAGCCTTGCAGCAGATCAACGATAAGAAATACGAAACCGAGCTGACGACCGCCGGGGTCAGGACGATTTATAAATACGGCGTGGCCTTCAGCGGCAAAAAGGTCGAAGTGGCGGTAGGGTGAGGAGAGAAAACAATGGTTAACGAAAAAAGCAGCGCCGTGGGCGTGAATATACAGGAAAAGGCCACGATGATCTGGAATGTGGCGGATGTGCTTCGCGGGCCGTTCAAGCCCCACGAATATGGCCTTGTGATCCTGCCGATGACGGTGGTCAAGCGGTTCCATGACTGCCTGCTGCCCACCCACGATGCGGTAATCGAGCAATATGAAAAAGTCAAGAAGCTGGCGGTCATTGACGGTTTCCTGACCCGTGCCTCCGGCTATCAGTTCTATAACACCAGCCGTTTCACATTTGAGAGCCTGCTGGCTGACTCGGACAACATTGAAGCGAATTTCCGGGACTATCTGGCAGGATTCTCCAGCAATGTGCAGGATGTGCTGGCCAAGTTCGATTTTGACAACATCATCCGCCGTATGGTGGAGTGCAACAGCCTGTATCTGGTCATCAAGGAGTTCAACTCCTCCAAAGGCTACCTCGGCCCGGATAAAATCAGTGCCGTGGACTGCGGCTATATCTTTGAGGATCTCGTCAAGCGCTTCTCCGAGTCCTTCGGTGAGGAGGCCGGAGCGCACTTCACCAGCCGGGACATCATCTATCTGATGACCGACCTGCTGCTGTGCGATGCCAAGCTGGATGACGGCAATGTGACCGTGTACGACATGACGATGGGCACCTCACAGATGCTTTCCTGTATGGAGGAGCGCATCCACGAGCTGAACAGCGATGTGGAAGTGACCTGCTTCGGGCAGGAGTTTAACCCCTCCACCTTCGCCATTGCAAAGGCAGATATGATGATCCGGGGCGGCGACCCCAACAATATGCGGTTCGGCGATACGCTCTCCGACGATCAGTTTCCGGGCTTCACCTTCCGGTACTGCATTTCCAATCCGCCCTTCGGAATCGACTGGAAGCGGGAACAGAAGGCGGTGGAGGCCGAAGCCGCCAAGGGCGAGCTGGGGCGCTTTGCGCCCGGTCTGCCGAAAATCAGCGACGGACAGCAGCTTTTTGTGCTCAACGGTCTGTCCAAGCTGGCGCCGGGCGGCAAAATGGCGATCATTCAGAACGGCTCGCCGCTGTTTGCAGGTGACGCCGGGAGCGGCCCCAGCAATATCCGGCAGTATATCCTGGAAAACGATTGGCTGGACGCCATCATTCAGCTTTCCACCGACCAGTTTATGAACACCGGCATTTCCACCTATATCTGGGTGCTGTGCAAGGATAAGCCCGCCTACCGTTGCGGCAAGGTGCAGCTCATCGACGCTTCCCACTGCTACGAACAGCGCCGCAAATCCATCGGCACCAAGCGCAACGACATCAGCGACCACTGCCGGGAGCTGATCGTGCAGGCCTACGGCGAATACCGAGACAATGCCGTGTATGGGGACAAGTCCGGCGTGTACTGCGAGAGCAAAATCTTCGGCAGTGAGGAGTTCGGCTACAACAAAATCGTTGTGGAGCGCCCGCAGCGGGACGAAAACGGCGAGATCGTGATGAAGCGGGGCAAGCCGGTGGCGGATGCCGCCCTGCGGGACACCGAAAATGTGCCGCTGGTGCAGGATATCGACGCCTACTTTGCCCGTGAGGTTCTGCCTTACGCCCCGGATGCGTGGATCGACAAGAGCAAGACCAAGGTGGGCTATGAAATTCCGATGACCCGCTATTTCTACGAGTATCAGCCGCCGGAGCCGGTGGACGACATTGTGGAGCGGATTCAAAAGTTGGAGCGTGAGATTGCCGACAGCCTGAACACGCTGTTCCATAAAGAGGGCTGACGGCAGATGCGTGAAATGAAAGACAGCGGAATTGAGTGGATTGGACAAATACCAACGGGATGGAAATTGCGCAGAGCAAAGACACTATTTACACAACGTAATAGTAAAGGAAATAAAGTTGAAGTTTTGCTTTCTCCAACACAAAAATATGGAGTTGTTCCGCAAAGCCAACTTGAGGGCGTTGTCCAAGTTAAGGAAGATACAGATCTTCAGATGTTCAAAACAATACATAAAGGAGATTTTGTTATCAGTCTAAGAAGCTTTCAAGGAGGATTTGAGTATTCTTTGTACGAG